>ERZ772878.8-NODE-8-length-293664-cov-36.8246_pt1 | contig 293664 bp, 263 predicted proteins | sample MGYA00580578_ERZ772878 | MGnify/ENA primary metagenome ERZ772878 (study PRJEB29015, sample SAMEA2737686) | human gut metagenome | biome: human gut; feature: human-associated habitat; material: faeces | place: China | collected 2012 ...
CTTGTACTACTTGTTTGTTTATCTTAAATCTTTCAAAGAACTCTTATTCCTGTTTATTTCCGTTTTACCCGGAAATGTTTTGCAAAGATAAAGTGTTTATTTTAAACCACCAAAAAAAAATCGAACTTTTTTTAAAACTTTTTTGTTTCATCTATGTTATTCAAATCATCTTGTCAGTTTTAAACTTACCTCTCTTGCTAAGCGGATGCAAAAGTAGTTGATTTCATTTCTTTATCCAAATATATCTATTGTTTTTTCTATTTTTTTTATGATTATACTTATAAATAACTGATTTACAGATTATCTATAATGTTTATTTCGATAATCCATTTTGCAATATCAAAAAGTACACACCATATTATATATCGCGCGCGATAGACTAAAATGAATATTGGATAAACATCGGCTCACCTGCAAAATCATAGGGAAGGATTTTAGCTCTTAAAGGATCATTTTATTCTTCGGACAATTTCCGAAAGTCTTCTTGACGCATCATTCTTTCTCATTAGGAAGTTCGGACCTTTATGCCCTCATGCCCTCACTTTGTGTACAACAAACTCATTATAAACAACTTATGTAGTTAGAGTAAAAATTATCACCCTCACTTACAACCCATGCCCTCACTGTGTTTTGAAGCATATTTCTGTATAACATGCTTGCTTCCAATTATATATACTTCTTTTTATAGACTATTCCAATTTAATGTAAAATAGAGCGTTCTCGGGCCTTTTTCCCGCAAAAAGTGTGCATACCTCCACGGAATATGATAGCCCCCCCGGCAGCAGTAAAAAGACCAAGACACTTTTAAGAAAGCTCGTTATCTTTTGGAAGTGAATGATTTCACAGATGTGTACTAGGATTTAGTTAACAACTTCTATTGTTATTACTATATCAGATTTGCATAGTTGTTTTTAGGCCTAATGTAGTTGTTATATGGGAGATTCCACATACATCCGCATAAGTCCGCACATACAATATGTGTAGCCCTATGCAGACATACGTGTAAAAGCATGCTTTCTGACACGGGTAAAATATTGACCGGACAGCCGAATCGATTTTAAACTAAAGACTGATGAATATACAAACTTACAAACATCAGGCTAACACATTCTATGTCACATATCATGACAAAAGATGCTAAGTACAATGCTCCGTATCCAACTTTTATTTTAATATTCTATCTGTTCTATTTTAGGAGACAACTTTTCAATGACAGTACCCAGTTCTTCCTCCCACGGAATAACATTAAACTCTCCCCAAAAGTCAGCATCATATTTAAAATGTGTATCCGAAAATATAGTGCGTGTAGGCATCCGTTCTTTACGCTGGAAACGGGTCACATTATCTACATCCACCTTACAGGTAACCATTTCAAACCATGTATGCAAGGAAGAAGCACTGAACCATTGCCGTTTAAGTTTCACTTTAAAATAGAGATCGCCACGAATATGATTCATGTAATAAATGCCATTCCACTGCCTGTAAGAAATGGTATAAACCACCTCTTGCGCGGTTATTTTCCACTTCCGTGTCTTTCGTTCTATAAACATATCCGTAGCTTGCCTCACATAAGCAGGATTAATTTCAAGACGTGCCTGAACCAACGCATTGTTTTCAGCATCAATATATAATTCGCCACAATAAAGAGGTTCTTTTATTCCTTTATTTTGCCGAAAGGAAATCACATTAACCAAACGATTGTCTATCACCGTCATATCACAGGAGGCATAAAAATACACATTACCCTTACCGTCAGGCAACAGAAAATCCGGCAAGTTCTTGACAATATCCAGTTGCAAACAAGCATCAATTCCCGCACTCATCTTGGCTATCAGTGTATCCCGTTCCTGACTATCGACTATGCGACTCATTTTTAATAGTTTTACATGATCCTGAGAATGATTCAACAAAGAAGAAGGTTTGTAGATTTTAAAAACAGCCTCTGTCAGATTACGAAATTTTTGTTTATACCGAACCCCTTCCCTATAAAATGTAGTGAGATAAACAGGAACCGACGCATAATTTGTTTTTTTAGCTTTCAACATCTCACGCAACAACCGTATAGGATTGACAGCACGAATCACCACTTCTTGAATAGGAATCACCCGAGGTTCCAGAGACCACACCGCGTGTTGAGCCTCTAATAAAGACATATCCATCTCCTGTCCCACATACCCCACATGAGAAACCCCGATGCGACCCTGTCTTAACGAATCGGGCAATCGTAAACGGAATTCGCCATCCTGATTGGTAATACTGCCTATAGAAGTACCGACTACCCCTACCGTGCCGTAAGCAATGGGAGCCCCTGACTGATTATCCTGCAATTTGCCCTCTAAAGTAAAATAGGCCAAAGTATCTTTAGAAGTGGTAACAACCGGACATTGCACCTGCAACTGATTGATCAAAATATGATTCTCCACAATGTGCAGACTGATATCCTGCCGACCGATAATTTCGTAAACAGCCTGACGAATAGTGCGCTGTCCTGCCCCCAACTTCACCATACGATCATTGTCCACCACCTTGCTGTCATAAACAAAAAGAAAACCAGACTGTTCGGACACCTTGCCCAGTAAAGTATAGACAGTACCCTTACTCTTAGCAAGATAAATGACTCGCTCCAACACATCTCTATCCGCCGCTTTCGTAAATTCTGCCATGCAAACCAGCAAACTGAAAAAGAAGATATGCCAATAATAATGATATGTACGAATATGATTCATCTTCCCACTTTATTCGGATAAAACACCTATATCACCTTCACGAGTATATTTTAAATTCATAGCCAAACAGATAAGCTCTGCCATAGACTCCGGAGCTTCCCCGGAAAATGCAACCGTAAGCCGACGCTCCCCTAAGGAGGGAGAAGTCTTAAGCTGCAAACCGGAAGAATGCATATTAATAACTCTAAGGATATTCATCAAAGATTCGTCTTTGAAACGCATACTTTTCCAATAATGAGCTATCCGGGTATCGTCCCTATAATCAGTGAAACGCAATTGATGTGTTTTAAGCGTCACCGCTTCACCTGCATTGACATACATCTCTTGATTTTTATTTTTCAATGCCACTTTGACCTTGCCACGCTGTACGGACAGTTCGAAAGTACTCCCTACATCACTCTTCACATGAAACATCGTTCCCAAGACCTCAATTCTGACCTCCTCTGTTTCAATCAGAAAAGGACGTTCCCGGTTACCGGTCACATCAAACAGAGCGTTTCCCTGCAAACTAACCTCACGCTTGTCCATAGAGAAATGTTCAGGATATTGCAAAGAGGTTTCCCCACCCATATAGACAATAGATCCATCCTCGAGTGTGGTCACCAAAGTAGATTGCTCCGTGTTCTCCTGCATAATTAAAGCCTGGGCTTCTACCGATTCGCCCACTTTTCGATAAGTAACAGTCAAAAAGACACATATTCCGACCCATATAGCAGCCACAGCCCCCCACTTCCACAACATGGATGCAGACAAACGTTTCCTATCCTGCCGGCCTGATAACAAAAGTCCGTCAGCATCCAAACGGTCATACAATTTATTCCATGCCCGATCCACTCTTTCCTTATTTCTTTTTGTTTCACTCATGTCCTTATAATATAATTCTCAATTTCTTTTTTTAATGCTTTAAGAGCTTTTGTCATCTCAGCCTCTACAGTCTTCACCGACAAAGAAAGCTGCGAAGCTATTTCCGCATACTTTTTACCTTCCATACGATGCATCCGGAATATGCGCAACCTTCGTTCCGGCATCCGAGCAAGCGTAGTATCTATCAAATGTCTTAATTCCTGGTATTCTATCTCTTCTTGAGGACTGCTATCCTGTGTCCGCCCCTTCCGCGAGAGAACAAACTCCCGATATTTGTTTCTCACCTCCAGATGCTCGCAATATTGAAAAGACTGATTGCGCACCGCAACATAAAGATAGCTTTTCATAGAACGGAACAACGGCAGCCTCTCCCGATCTCTCCAAAACCCATAAAACAACTCCTCTACGATTTCCTCCGCAGCCTCCATACTGCCGGTGATACTCATGGCATACCAACAGAGAGGGGAATAATAACGGCGAAACACATCTTCAAACGCCTTTATATCTCCCTCCCTTATTTTGGTCAGTGTTAACAAATCATTCAGCATCCACTTCTTTTTTGGTAATTCTTTTCAACCATGCAAACTTCATCCGAGGCCTTAACGCGATTGTTTCTTTAACTTATGGACTGCATTTTCCAATGATTCCGTAGGTTCAATAATATTATAGGAGCCCCAGAAATCCTCGCTCCAATATTCATCCACTTTATCATAAAAAGCATCTTTCTGATGAAAAGCCATCTTTCCGGGAATTATCGCCACATTATTTTCCTCCCTATCCGTTGCCACCATCTCTGAAAGCACAGTATAACCGGTAGAGAAAAGCTTGCGCTTCCAATCACACTTAAACCGAATACGGTTACGGATATAGTTCAGAAAGGTTTTCCCATCCACATCTTTATAGGTAACAAGGAAAGAAAGTTCCTGTGGTTTAAAACGTAAGCCATAAGGTTTCTTGGCAAGAATAGCCTGTACCGCCTTGACTTTATTATCCATAGACAAGCTAAATTCCGCACGGGTAAACGACAACTTGTCACGATCAATATACAATTTGCCATAATACAAGGCATAAGGCAAAACGACACGGGGACGGAAACTGATCACATATTGCTGACGATTGTCTATCTGTACCGGTTCTTCCATAAAGAAATCATAATAGTTCAACGTTTCCACATCCAACAACGCATCCTGATTTTTCACAATGTCCACATAGATAGATAAAGTAGGACCGCCAGCCAGTTTCACCCCCAACGTATCACTGGCTCTCTGACTAAGCAGCCGACGTCCTTTCAAAACCTGTACCCGGTCTCGAGTAGTTGTCATATCCTCATAAGAAGTCTTGTAAACATCAATAATAGCTTCCGAAATATTGATATAACGACGCCCTTTCTGAACAGTTTCCCTGTAAAAACCGGTAAGCATATTGTTTTTATTACTGTAATTGACAGGAATCTTGCGAATGGCCTCTTCCACTATAAAACGAGGGTTGTGGGCATAAACCACAATCTCATTCAACATATTGGCATGAGGGGTAAGGTAAATCTTTAAATCCGATAAATGTTCTTTATCTAAACGTACTCTATTGTTATGATAACCGATATGTGAAATTTCTAAAGCAAAAACCATCTCCGCATCTTCTATCTTCAAAGAAAATTCACCATCCGCATTTGTCACCGTCCCCACACTGCTGCCCGGAACAGATACATTGACATACTCTAAAGTCCTTCTATTTTGTTTGTCCTTTACTACACCGCTGACTATAATATAAGTATTCTCTTCAGCAAACGGTACCTCCTCTTGGCTCCATCCCGGAATGGCACTCAGCCAAAGAACAATGAGCAGTGTCCATTCAATAAATTGTTTTTTATGCGCTCTCATATTCATTAAGGTATTAAAAAAGTAAATACTAATCCTGTTTCTACTTATAAGATCACCCAGGATTAAAATACCCTATGAAAATAAGAAAAATAATTTGTTTTATCGATATTGATGCCCTTTTTACAGACCCAAAACAGTATAAACAATCAAAATAACTGTATCATTCTGTTTCTTCTTTTTTGATTATTGTCTTCTTTTTCTTCATTCTGCCACTCTTGCGCAAAGCTTCCGCTATAATCCATTGAAGCTGTCCATTCGTAGAACGGAATTCATCTGCCGCCCATTTCTCGATAGCTTCCATAGTTTCTGCGTCCACTCTGAGCACAAAGCTTTTTATCATCTCTTTCTTTGCCATTTCCTACATTAATGATTCAACGTTCCGGAATTAATTACCGGCTGTGCTGGCTCGTCCGCACAAAGCACTACCAACAAATTACTGACCATAGCGGCTTTCTTTTCTTCATCCAGTTCTACAATTCCATCCTCGGCTAATTTATCCAAAGCCATCTTAACCATAGAAACAGCCCCTTCCACTATTTTTTCGCGCGCGGTAATAATAGCACTTGCCTGCTGACGACGAAGCATCACCGCTGCAATCTCTGGGGCATAAGCCAAATAATTGATTCTGGCCTCTACTATTTCCATACCGGCCATAGCCAGACGCTCATTAAGCTGACGTTCCAGCTGGTCATTAATTTCTTCACCTCCGCCACGCAAGGTCAGTTCATTAGTATCATGCTCATTGTCATCGTAAGCATACTGTCCGGCCACCTGGCGAAGAGCCGCATCACTCTGCACACGTACAAAATCTTCAAAAGCATTCATACGCCCTGCCACGCTAACACTTGCCGTCCCAGTCCCTTTACTGTCCGCCATCGTCTGCGCATCAATCTCAAACATCGCCTTATAGGTATCTTTCAATTTCCAAACCAAAACCAGCCCTATCAGAATAGGATTACCAATCTTATCATTCACCTTTATCGGCTCCACATCCAGATTACGGGCGCGAAGAGACAACTTTTTCTTGTTCATGAAAGGGTTTACCCAAAAGAAGCCTGTGTTTTTAAAAGTGCCTTTATATTCACCGAAAAACACCATCACACGTGCCTCATTAGGTTCTTGAGAAAAATATCCCGGAAGCATCAGCACAAACAACAATACCAGCACAAATAAAACAGGAATAGATAACCAAGGTAGTTGTCCAAAAATCAAAAAGTTCAGGAATACTAGTGCAGGCAACATAACCAAGTTAAAGAACAAAGCCATAAATCCATTGATTACCAGCTCATTGTAAGACATTTCTTTTGTTTCCATAATGATTTATTTTGATATTATTATGATATCACAAATCAAACAATATTTCTTGAGGTAAGCAAACTGATTTATATGTTATACGGCAGAAACGAACAAAATATTCACCAAAATGCAACAAGAAGCTCCTACTTTGTTGACCTAAATCAATAAAATTGGGATATTGATTAAAAATATGCTGCAAAATACATATTATAACGAACAAAAGCTTTATCTTTGTGTTGTAAAACATAAAAAGATATTTTTTAGTAGCTACTAAGGTAAAAAGAAAGATTGTTTAAAGAAGGCTAACCGGGAGGTATGCCTGCTATTTATGAGTGTTTTTAGGTATTAATTAAAAAAGAAAGGATAACATTATGAAAAAGGTAAAAAACATTTTTCACAAAATCGCTAACGCTGATCCTATGATTTGGGGTTACGTTATGTTGAACGAAACAAAGTAAATTAGAACCAATACAGAGCAACACCCTGTAGGACTATAAAAAAGGACGGTTATTTAACCGTCTTTTTTATGCCCTTTTACGGGATTTCCACTATCTTTGTTCATTCATTTTTAAACGTATGGACAAATGCAAGTAGATACCCATAATAAAGAGTTTCAAGATGCCTTGAATCTTATCCAATATACACGTCAGTCAGTATTCCTCACTGGAAAGGCGGGTACAGGTAAATCTACTTTTCTAAAATATGTCTGCGAAGTAACCAAAAAGAAACATATAGTACTGGCTCCCACAGGTATCGCAGCTATCAATGCCGGTGGAAGCACACTGCATAGTTTTTTTAAATTACCATTCTATCCACTTTTGCCGGATGATCCTAAATTCAGTTTGAAAGATGGAAAGTTACATAGCTTTCTAAGATATACTTCCGCCCATCGCAAACTGATAAAAGAAATAGAATTAGTGATCATCGATGAAATTTCCATGGTTCGGGCAGACATTATTGACTTTATAGACAAAATATTGCGGGTATATTCACAAAATATGCGTGAACCATTCGGAGGCAAACAAATTTTGCTGGTAGGAGATATTTTTCAGCTTGAACCAGTCATTAAAAATGACGAACGTGAGATAATCAACCGCTTCTATCCCACCCCTTATTTCTTTTCGGCACGAGTCTTTCAGGAAATGGAGTTGGTATCCATAGAACTGACAAAAGTATACCGCCAGTCGGACAAAGTTTTTGTTAATGTATTGGATCATATCCGGACCAATACTGCCGGAGCAGCTGACTTACAACTACTAAACACCCGTTACAACACTCAAATAGAAGAAAATGAAAGTGATATGTATATCACACTTGCTACCCGGAGAGATACCGTAGACTTTATCAATGAAAAGAAATTATCTGAACTGCCTGGAGAATCAACGATTCTGACCGGTGAGATACATGGAGAGTTTCCAGAAAGCAGCCTTCCCACCCAAATGGAACTGGAAGTAAAACCAGGAGCACAAATTATTTTTATAAAAAACGATTACGACCGCCGTTGGGTGAACGGTACGATTGGCACCATTTCAGGTATAGACGAAGAGGATACATTATATGTTATCACAGAAGACGGGCAGGAATTTGACGTTAAAAAAGACAGTTGGCGCAATATACGATATAGGTACAATGAACTAGAAAAAAAAATAGAAGAAGAAGAGTTAGGAGTATTTATACAATATCCTATCCGTTTGGCATGGGCCATCACTATACACAAAAGCCAAGGATTGACTTTCAGCAGGGTCGTTATTGATTTTACAGGAGGGGTGTTTGCCGGTGGACAAGCCTACGTAGCATTGAGCCGCTGTACTTCACTAAACGGCATCCAACTAAAAAAGCAAATTACACGTGGAGATATCTTTGTCCGTCCGGAAATAGTAAAGTTCTCTCAACGATTCAACAACCGCCAGTCCATTGAAAAAGCATTGAAGCAGGCACAAGCTGATGTACAATATGTAGAAGCAGTACAACACTTCGACAAAGGTGATTTTGAAAGATTTCTAGAACAATTCTTTCTTGCCATCCATTCACGTTATGACATCGAAAAACCTTTGATTAAAAGATTTATACGTAAGAAACTGGGAATCATCAACAATTTGAAGGTCGAAAACAAACGGCTAAAAGACCAATTCCATGTACAACGTAAAAATCTTGAAAAATATGCCCGCGAATATTATTTAATGGGAAATGAATGTATTATCCAAGCACATGATTCACATGCTGCTATTGCCAATTATGACAAAGCGATTGAATTGAATCCTTCTTATACGGACGCTTGGGTGCGTAAAGGTATCACATTACATAATGACAAGGAATATTACGAAGCCGAAGTTTGTCTGAATGAAGCAGTACGCCTTAGTCCCGCTTTATTCAAAGCTATTTATAATCGAGGAAAAAACAGACTAGCACTAGATAATATAGAAGGAGCTTTGGGAGATTTTGACCGGGCTGTTTCTTTAAAACCGGAACATCCAAAGGCCCATGAATATTTCGGAGACGTATTGATGAAAGTAGGAAAAGAAGAGGAAGCCGCCCTACAATGGGCTATTGCGGAACGCTTGCGTGAAAAAAATTCTAAAAATTAAAATAACATGCTTTTAAGACTTTATAATAAGAATAATAATCCCAAAGATCTGGAAGAAGTAATCCGGATATTGGAAGAGGGCGGGTTAATTATTTACCCTACCGATACGATGTATGCCATAGGATGTCATGGCCTGAAAGAACGTGCAATAGAACGTATCTGCAAACTGAAAAACATTGATCCACGTAAAAACAATTTATCCATTATCTGTTACGACTTAAGCAATATCAGCGAATATGCCAAAGTAGATAACAGCACATTCAAGCTAATGAAACGAAATCTTCCCGGACCGTTTACTTTTATCCTGAATACGGGAAACCGTCTGCCCAAAATATTCAAGAACCGTAAAGAAGTAGGTATACGCGTACCTGACAACAACATCATCAGAGAAATATGCCATATACTAAAAGCACCGATCATGACCACCACGTTGCCTCTGAAAGATGGTGAAGACATAGAATATATTACCACTCCAGAACTAATAGAAGAAAAATTCGGGAAAGAGGTAGAACTAATTATTGACGGAGGTATCGGAAATATAGAACCTTCTACCATTGTGAACTGTACAAGCGGAGAAGCAGAAATTGTACGCCAAGGCAAAGGTATTCTGAACGATTTTTAATCTGAATTGTTTTATATATTAGAAATGTCAAATTAAAGTAAATTTATCATGTTATTAGCATCTGAAACAAGTATTCAATTAACCAATGCATTAGAGAAACTGATCGACTCCGGCATTCAATTAGGAGAAAGAGTATTAGGAGCACTTATTATTTTTATAATCGGAAAGTTCCTCATAAATTGGCTGAACAGACTTTTTGCACGTATTTTGGAAAAAAGAAAAGTGGACCCGAGTATCCAGTCATTCCTAAAGAGTATGGTGAATATCTTACTGCTCATCATGCTGATTCTTGCTGTGATAGGGAAATTAGGTATCGAACTGACAGGATTCGCCGCACTTCTCGCTTCTGCCGGTGTTGCCATCGGTATGGCATTGTCTGGTAACTTACAAAATTTTGCCGGAGGACTGATTATCTTATTGTTCAGGCCTTATAAAGTGGGGGACTTTATCGAAGCTTCTACCGGTGCCTCGGGAACAGTAAAAGAAATACAGATTTTTCATACTATTCTTATCACTGCAGACAACAAGATGATATATGTACCTAATGGAGCCATGAGTAGTGGGGTCATTACAAATTACAGTAAACTGGACACCCGCCGTATAGAATGGAATTTTGGCGTGGACTACGGAGAAGACTATAATAAAGTAGAAAAAGTATTGCGCGAAATCATAGCCAATGATAAACGTATTCTTACCAGTCCGCCCCCTTTTATTGAATTAGGAGAACTTGCTGCCAGCAGTGTAAATATAAAAATCCGCGTATGGGTGAATAGTTCGGATTATTGGAACGTATTTTTCAGTATGAATCAGACTGTTTATACTACTTTTAATAAAGAAGGAATTAACTTCCCATTCCCGCAGCTTACTGTACATCAAGCCTAACGTCAGAAATTTTTAGAACACGAATGACGCAATTGTCACAAGCTTGATCTTACCAATCATGTGTCATTTGCGTCATTTATGTTCTATCACAAGATTTATTTTCTATCCGCTTTCAAACGATCAGCCATAGCCTTAGCCAACTCCTTTGCCTGAGTGTTAGTTTCGGCCTTCATGCTATGTTTCATTTCTACAGGATTTCCGACAGGCTCAAATTTCAACTTATCATTAAACTCTGCAATTTTCTTCACAGCAGCGCTAGCCCATGTAAATGAGCCAAAATATCCCAGATAACGTCCCTTTATCTCGCGAGAAGCCAGCTTGCTCAGCAGAGCTTCCATTTCCGGATACATCTGAGTATTATAAGTGGGGCATCCCACAATCAGTCCTTTATATTTGAATACATCCGCAATAATAAAAGAATGACTGGTATGAGAAACATTATGCATCACGATATTACGAATTCCCTGCTTGCTCAGTTCTTCTGCAATAACTTCTGCCACTTCTTCTGTATTACCATACATCGAGCCATAAGCTATTACAACCCCTTCTTCAGCCTCATAACGACTCAAACGGTCATAAATACGTACCACGCGAGGAATTTCTTCCGTCCATACCGGACCATGAGTAGAACAAACAGTCGTTATTTTCAAGTTTTGCAATTTCTGTAAGGCCTTCTGTACCGGCGCACCATATTTGCCTACAATATTAGAATAATAGCGCACCATTTCATTCCAATAAATATCTGTATTAATATTTGTATCAACCACACCACCATTCAATGCACCAAAACAACCGAAAGCGTCACCGGAAAACAAAATACCTTCCGTTTCATCAAAAGTAACCATCGTTTCGGGCCAGTGAACCATTGGAATCAATGAAAAACGCAGTCTGTGGTGTCCCAAAGCTAAAAAATCTCCTTCACCCACTACATAACGCTCACCGCCTACACCATAAAATCCTTCAATCATTTCGAAAGTCTTCTTATTACCGACAATCACAATGTTAGGATAATATTGCTTGATCAAACTAATAGAACCGGAATGGTCTGGTTCCATATGATTTATAATCAAATAATTGATAGGTTTATCACCGATAATACTACGAATTTTCTTTAAATAAACCTCAAAATAGCATACATCTACTGTATCCACCAAGGCGACCATCTCGTCGTCAATCAAATAAGAGTTATAAGACACACCGTAAGGTAACGGCCACAAGTTCTCAAACAAAGCCTTGTTACGGTCATTCACTCCCACATAATGTACTTTTCCTTTGATTTCCATATCTGTTTCCTTCTTTTAATATTTATAGTATTTGCCTTGCCAGGCATCTTTTTCTCTCATCCGCTTTTTCACCTTATTCGTAAATTCATAATTTTTCAATCCCCAATCAGGAGCTATCAACAATTCTTTGGGTGATTGGGAAACAAAACGCTCCAGTACGATGTCCGGACGAAGATGTTCTATATAATCAATGACTAAATCAACATATTCATCAGCTGTATAAAGATGGAAAGCTTCAGGATCTTTCACATATTCACTCGCCATACGCGTACCTTTAATAAGTTGTAACTGATGCAGCTTTAAAGTAGTCAGAGGTAATTGTGAAAGTACTCCGGCCTGTCCGATTAACATTTCTCTTTTTTCTCCGGGCAAACCAAGGATTATATGCCCTCCTACCAAAATCCCTCTCTCTGCAGTCTTCCGAACAGCCTCTGCAGAAACGGCAAAAGTATGTCCCCGGTTTATCCTGCGCAACGTTTCATCATCCGTACTTTCAATGCCATACTCCACTAATACAAAAATGTGTTTACCAAGCTCTTCCAAATAATCCAGTAATGATATCGGCATACAGTCCGGACGAGTCCCTATCACCAGCCCTACCACATCCTCTACCATCAGCGCCTCTTCGTATTTTCTTTTCAACTCTTCCAGTTCCCCATACGTATTGGTATAAGCCTGAAAATAGGCCAGATATTTCATTTCCGGGTATTTACGTACAAAGAACCGCTTTCCTTCTTCCAACTGCTGAGTAACAGACTTTCCCGTATGGCAATAGGCCGGATTAAATGTTTGATTATTACAATAAGTGCAACCTCCGTATCCTACCGAGCCGTCACGGTTAGGACAAGTAAATCCGGCATTAATAGAAATCTTCTGCACTTTGCAAGGAAAGTGCATGGCTAAAAAGCCGGATAAGTCGTTATAAAGCATCTCTCTGTTCATGAACTTATTTTGCGGGACAAAGATACGTATTTTCAAACAAAAGTTTTACCTTTGTCTTTGATTATCATTTAAAGAATTTATCTATTATGAGAAAATTAAGCATATTTATTATTTTATTCTTCTGCCTGCTGACAGTCGGAGCCCAACAAGTAAGCTTGCAAGACGTAGCAAACAGAACGTATCGTGCCGAAGGAATCAGAGGTATCAAACCGATGTTGGATGGAGAACATTACACCCAAATGAGTACTGATGGCAAAAAAATCATGCAGTATTCTTTCAAGACCGGCAAAGAGACAGGTACCATCTTCGATGTAAATACGGCCCGTGACTGTAGCATCAAGTCATTTGATGACTATATCATGTCACCCGATGAGAAACTGATTCTAATACAGACTGATACCAAACCGATTTATCGTCGTTCGTTTACTGCCAATTATTATATTTTCAACGTAAAAAACAATAAAATGGAACCGCTCTCAGAAAACGGCCCACAACAGGTTCCTTTATTCTCACCGGATGGCAATCAGATAGCTTTTGTACGTGATAATAACATCTATCTGGTAAAATTATTGTTTGGCAACAGTGAATCACAAGTAACCAAAGACGGCAAATTCAACGAAGTACTAAATGGTATTCCCGACTGGGTATATGAGGAGGAATTCGGTTTCAACCGTGCTTTCGACTTCAGTGCAGACAGCCAGATGCTTGCCTATATCCGTTTTGATGAGAGTCAAGTACCTATGTATTCTTTTCCACTATACAAAGGTATGGTTCCCGCATTAGAGAAATTCAGCACTTATCCGGGAGAATATGAATACAAATACCCTATGCCAGGAATTGACAACTCCAAAGTAACCGTTCATACTTTTGATATAAAAAGTAAGGTAACCCGCAAGATGGACTTGCCTCTAGACGCAGACGGTTATATTCCTCGCATCAAGTTTACGGATGATGAGAATGCGTTGGCAATCATGACTTTGAACCGTCATCAAAACCGTTTCGACCTCTATTTTGCCAATCCACGAAGTACATTGTGTAAACTGATGGTACGTGATGAAGCTCCCCAATACATTAAAGAAGAAGCATACTCCAACATCGTTTTCTATCCAAAAAATTTTGTAGTGATGAGTGAAAAAGACGGTTATAACCATCTCTATCTTTACACTAGCGGAGGAAACCTGGTTAAGCAACTCACAAAAGGAAACTTCGAAGTGAAAGATTTCCTGGGATGGGATGAAGCTACCAACACATTCTATTTTGAGAGCAATGAAGGCAGTCCGCTACGCACCGCTATCTACAAAGTGGATGGCAAAGGTAAAAAGACCAAACTGTCCAAGCAGGAAGGAACTCATAAAGCTATTTTCAGTAACAATATGAAGTATTACATCAATACTTTCTCTAATATCAACACCCCTCCTGTCATTACCCTTAATGACAATAATGGTAAAGAGTTGGCAACCTTAGTAGATAATAACAAATTGAAACACCAAGTTTCACGTCTGAATATGCCAAGTAAAGAACTATTTAGTTTCAAGACCAATGACGGTGTGGAATTGAATGGTTGGATAATGAAACCCGCAAATTTCAATCCAAACAAAAAATATCCTGTTATCATGCACCAATACAGTGGACCGGGTTCACAAGAAGTTGCAGACAAATGGGGAATTGGAGCCCGTAGAGATGGCGGCATGTTCGAAGCTTATATGGCCGGTCAAGGTTTCATCATGGCTTGTGTAGACGGACGCGGAACTGGTGGCCGGGGTTCTGATTTTGAAAAATGTACCTACTTGAACTTAGGAGTAAAAGAATCGAAAGATCAAGTAGAAGCCGCCAAATACTTAAGTACACTACCTTACGTGGATGGTAACCGTATCGGTATATGGGGATGGAGCTATGGAGGTTACAATACATTAATGTCCATGAGTGAAGGAACACCGATATTCAAAGCAGGAGTCGCTGTTGCAGCACCTACAGACTGGCGTTTCTACGATTCGGTATATACAGAGCGCTTCATGCGTACCCCCAAAGAAAACATGGAAGGTTACAATGCTGCATCTGCTATTAACCGTGCCAACAAACTGAACGGTGAATTGTTGCTGATCCACGGCACAGCAGATGATAATGTACACTTACGTAACAACGCAGAATATAGTGAAGCATTGGTACAGGCCGACAAGCAATTTGACATGCAAATCTATACCAACCGCAACCATGGAATCAGTGGAGGCAACACAACTAGACATTTACTGACTCGCGTAGCCAATTTCTTTATTGATAATTTAAAATAAAAACCATTCATCACAGATTATACAGTTTTACATAAAAACCGAATGAGAACAATTTACATTGGTATAATCTGTGGTGAATTATAAATCTAATATCATCATGAATCATGTTAAAAAACCAGACTGGCTTAAAATAAACATAGGGGCAAACGCTCGATATACCGAGACCAAACATATTGTAGATTCTCATAAACTACATACCATTTGTAGTAGCGGACGATGTCCCAATATGGGAGAATGCTGGGGAAAAGGTACTGCCACTTTTATGATAGGTGGCGAAATTTGTACCCGTTCCTGCAAATTTTGCAACACACAGACCGGACGACCTCTTCCGTTAGATCCTGAAGAACCGACCCATGTAGCAGAGTCCATTCAACTCATGAAATTATCCCATGCCGTTATTACTTCTGTAGACCGTGATGATCTAAATGATTTGGGTGCTGCCCATTGGGCTAAAACGATTTCAGAAATCAAACGATTGAATCCGGAAACCACGTCCGAAGTTTTAATTCCTGATTTTCAAGGAAGAAGCGAACTGATTCAGCTAGTCATTGACGCCAAACCAGACATCATTTCACACAATATGGAAACCGTACGCCGCATCAGTCCCTTGGTACGAAGTGCAGCCAACTATGCAACCAGTTTAAAGGTCATCAAACAAATAGCCAATAATGGTATTACAGCTAAATCCGGTATTATGGTAGGTTTGGGAGAACGGCCGGAAGAAGTGGAAGAAGTCATGGACGATTTATTGGCACAAGGTTGCAAAATACTTACTATTGGCCAATATCTACAACCCACCCACCGCCATTATCCGGTAGCGGAATATATTACCCCCGATCAATTCAAACAGTATAGAACAATTGGATTAAAGAAAGGATTCCGAGAAGTGGAAAGCGCACCTTTGGTACGTTCCTCCTATCATGCAGAAAAACATATAAAATTTAAAGGGTAACGAGTAAACCAACTTTATATCTTTTTTGTTATAAAGATATAAATAGAGATAGAGAGAATGAAATCGTTACTGGAATACAAGAATTTAATCATGTCTACAGGGTTAATTCCAACCATCGTATGTATGATTTTCTGCATTTTCTTTCAAGATGCAGCTGTTTTGTATGTCTGTAGTTTGGCTAGCATTATTTATATCCTATACAGACTTGTCAAACCTCCTGTTTATCAGCCAAACCTAGTATTACTACATGGAACTTTGGCATTAATCATTGCATCCATCATAAAAGGTATAAGCGGAGATATGCTTATTCCGGACCGAACAGTTCCCATTACGTTAGAAATACTGATACTCTGTTTTTCACTACTCTACCTCATGGTCCCCAATTTTTATGCAAAACTATTCTCCTACTTTCATTATAAGATATCTATTCTGAACTGTTGGGCCACACAGGTTATAGCTGTTTTATCCGGCATTCACTTGTTTGCTTCCTGTATAATTTATTTATTTTTCAGTCCACTTTCTTATAATACCCTTTACGCTATGACCCACATCATCCCTCCTTTGATATATGTCATTTGCATTATTGTCAATCATGCTTTTGTGAAAACAATCAGTTTAACTTATAAAAAAATGCCTTTCTTACGTATCGCCCCTATTTGCAATGGAAAGATTTATGTTGCCCCCCGCAGTTATCAAGGTGAAGAACCCGGCAAGTTGGACATACCTATGGAAGACTACATTTATGCCTGCAAGACAGATACGGATAAATATGCCAAAGAAGTAGAAAATAAATATAGCAACCATATTACCGGACAACCGGAGCCACGCTTCAGTCTGAAACATTTGGTAAAAGAAACCAATGGAGTAAAAAAAACCATCATGCTATATATTCTTCCTTTAAATGACGAAGAACAGATACATTTTACTGGAGGGAAATTTGTTACTCCCGAAGAAATAGAAATGAATTCTGCCCAATATAGTTCTTTTCTAAAAGAAGAAGTAGATCATCTGAACATAGTGGCACAAATGTGGGAGGAATTTAAATGAATATCTGTTATCGCACTACTTATAAATCAAGAATATGCAGGGAATCTTCGATAAGTCCGGCAATTTCCCCTGCCACTCCTTTATTGTCTTAGTCTTGATATATTCTCCTTCACACGTAATATTGGCAGCAATACAAAGTTTGGTTTGCGGACGGCAATTCTTAAGAATATCTTCCACCATCTTATTATTACGATAAGGAGTTTCAATAAAAAGCTGCGTCTGATCTTCTGCATAAACACGCTGCTCCAATACCTTAATACGTTTTGCACGCTCACCAGACTCAATAGGCAAATAACCATGAAAAGCAAAACTTTGTCCATTAAAACCCGACCCCATAACAGACATAATAATAGAGGAAGGTCCTACCAAAGGCACCACTTTAAGATTCTTACGCTGAGCAATAGCAACCACATCCGCTCCAGGATCGGCAACAGCCGGACAACCGGCTTCAGAAATAACTCCCATGGACTGTCCGGCTAACAAAGGTTTCAGATAACCGGAAATATCTTCAGGAGAAGTATGTTTGTTCAATGGATAAAAAGTCAATGCATCTATGTCAATCCCACGATCTACCTTTTTCAAAAAGCGACGTGCCGAGCGTACATCTTCTACAATAAAATGTTTGATGCCGAGAATGACCTCTTTATTATACACAGGTAACACATTTTCCACAGGAGTTTCGCCCAATGTGACAGGCAATAGATACAAAGCAACTTCCATCATACTACTAATCAGTCAAAATATCAAGGTTTGAAATCTGTTTCAGCTAACATCTGATGATAATCTGTTTTAGCCAACAAATCCTTTATTGTCATATCAGGATGCTTTTTCATATATTCATCAATCAGCAAAATCCCCATCCATACTCCAATGCTTGCAGGAGTTTTCTCACCCATAATAGAAATAAAGGGATCCTTGCGTATATAAGTACGTACAACAAGAGGATCGGTAGCATATAAATGACCATTTTCAACCATTGTCTTCCACAGACTTATTTTGTTCTTCCTGCACCACTCAGCCTCATCCTCACTATATCCCATCTCTTTCTCAAAAGATTCATACCCTAAAATATGAGCCACTATCCAATTTATCTTTCCACGATGCATAATCATATCTAATAAAGTACGACCAGGCTGCCATGGCAAAGGATACTGACTCAGCAAATAAAAGGTAAAACAATCCGGAACAATACGATCAGGCTCCATACTGCGACATTGATAGTCATAATAGAAGCGTTTATATAAAGGATAATCCGCCCCCATATACTTATCAATACTAAAGCCCAAAATACTATCCCCAACTACAACCGACTGATTCAGCGCAGCTATTTGAGCATAAAAATGAGGTACAAACAATGCAGGAACCTCTTTCTTCAAACGTTTGAAACCTTTAGTCAGTTTTTCCTCAACCCAACTAAGATCCTTAAATTTCTCTTCGGCATCGTGCATCAAAGTCAATAAGGTAGAATCCGAATAATATTCCAACATCCGGTCGTTAATCTTCATGTCATCCACCTCACCTATCGCCAATACATCTTCTATCAACAGCTTGGTAACCTGAGGATAGTCCGTATTCATTTTTTGCAGTGCCGAGAAACTATTCATCGTAACATACTCATACTGCAAACGATCATAACGGGCAACTCTTACATCCACATCAGCAGTATTGCCACTCTTCCCATCCCATTGACAGGAGGAAAGAGCAACAAGACATCCCACTAATATGAATATAATTTTGCGTATCATCTATTTCTTATCCGTAAATGATATTTCCGTTTTCGTCTTTATATTCGTCCAAACCTTTTTCATAAGTTGCCATGGCACGCAAACTCATACCTACACTGGAGAAGCCTCCATCGTGATATAAATTCTGCATAGTCACTTTGCGAGTCAGGTCAGAGAACATTACAATACAGTAATCTGCACATTCGTCTGCCGAAGCATTGCCTAATGGTGACATACGGTTAGCAAAATCAAACAGTTTATCCATACCTTTCACACCTGAGCCGGCAGTAGTCATAGTCGGCGACTGAGATATGGTATTCACACGCACATGATGTTCACGACCATAAATGTAACCAAAACTGCGCGCGATAGATTCAAGCAATGCTTTTGCATCCGCCATATCATTATATCCATAGAATGTACGTTGCGCAGCAACATAACTCAATGCCAGAATTGAACCATACTCTGCAATAGCATCCAGCTTTTTAGCAGCTTGAATCATTTTGTGGAACGAAACGGCAGATATATCCAAAGTCTTGCTCAACATATCATAATCGAGGTCATCATAAGTACGTTTCTTACGAACGTTAGGAGACATACCGATAGAATGAAGAACGAAATCTATTTTTCCACCTAATATTTCCATCGAACGTTTGAAAACATTCTCCAAATCTTCAACGCTGGTTGCATCTGCTGGAATTACCTCACAATTCAGTTTCTCAGCTAAAGCAGAAACTTCTCCCATGCGGACAGCTACCGGAGTATTGGACAATGTAATGGACGCACCTTCTTCTACAGCCTTTTCAGCAACTTTCCATGCGATAGACTGTTCGTTCAATGCACCAAAAATAATACCTCTTTTTCCTTTCAACAAATTGTAACTCATACCTTCTTTATTGTTAAATTAGTTTGCAAAGATACAAACAAATAAATTAATCATAGCTTTTTTTGCACACAAATGAAGAAATAATGCAATTATAAAACTAATTTTTACCATTTAAGGTTTCAGCTAAATGAGAATTTAACAAAAAATCCACTTATTCTATCAAATAGTGCACATAAAGGACAATTCTTTCAGTTATATTTGCCATCGAATTAAGAGGTTTTTTCATAATATTTATTTAAGGTTAGAATTAGGTTAACATGAAACATTATTGCTACTCCCGTAAATAGCCCGTGAGGGTCTTTTACGGGAGAGTGATAAGACTTCTTAAAGCAACAATCAACTAGATAATTATTAATCTTAAACATATATAATACCAATGACTACTTTAATAATAAAGAAGATTCTATTACTTCCTGCCACATGTTTAATCCCCCTTTTGACCGGATGTAATAATTGTCCGTCTACGACTATTGTAGAAGATATCATAGATCCCGCCATCTATACAAGTCTCCCTTTCAAGATGGATAAAGTTGAACAACCTACTTTCCCAGACTATTCGGTAAACATCATAGATTTCGGTGCCAAACCAGACGGTATTACTTTAAACACAAAGGCTATTAATGATGCAATCCAACAGGTTAATGCCAAAGGCGGTGGTAAAGTCATTATCCCTGAAGGCTTGTGGTTGACCGGTCCCATCGAACTATTGAGCAATGTGAATCTATATACAGAAAAGAATGCATTAGTATTATTCAGTGCAGACCATTCACTATATCCCATTATAAACACGTCTTTTGAAGGTTTGGAAACCCGTCGTTGCCAGTCTCCTATTTCAGCACGTAATGCTGAAAATATAGCGATTACAGGTCACGGAGTATTTGATGGTAATGGAGACACATGGCGTCCAACCAAGAAAGATAAACTGACTGAAGGTCAATGGAAAAAATTGATCGCCTCTGGTGGTGTAGTAGATGCCGACGGAAGAATCTGGTATCCCAGTGAAGGTGCATTGAAAGGTGCTATCCTATCAAAAGACAACTTCAATGTACCTCGTGGAGAACTTACCGATTCTGACTGGGACTACATGCGCGATTGGTTACGTCCTGTATTGCTAAGTTTCATCAAATGTAATAAGGTATTGCTGGAAGGAGCGACATTCAAAAATTCACCTAGTTGGTGCTTACATCCGCTATCATGTGAAAATATTACAATTAATAAAGTTACAGTTTCTAATCCTTGGTACTCACAAAACGGAGATGCTCTTGATTTGGAATCATGTAATAAAGCATTGATTATCAACAACTCATTTGATGCAGGAGATGATGGTATCTGTATAAAGTCAGGAAAGGACGAACAAGGGCGCAAACGCGGTGAACCTTGTCAAAATGTCATCGTTATGAACAACACCGTATTACATGGACATGGAGGTTTTGTTGTAGGTAGTGAGATGTCAGGAGGCGTAAACAACATATATGTAGACAATTGTACTTTCATGGGTACAGATGTTGGCTTACGCTTTAAAAGTAATCGTGGGCGTGGCGGATTGGTAGAGAATATCTACATCAGCAATATCAACATGATTAATATTCCGAACGAAGCATTAATATTCAATTTATACTATGGTGGAAAAGGTCGTGGTGAAGACCCTAATCAGGATGAAAAGAAAGCAGAAACTACCATCCCTCCTGTAACAGAAGAAACTCCGATATTCCGTAATATCTTTATCAAAGATGTAACCTGTAACGGAGCAGGCAGGGCTGTGTTCTTCAATGGTTTGCCTGAGATGAGAATCAAGAATATCAATATGGAGAATATCATCGTATCTAATGCTAAAGAAGGTGTAGTATTAAGCGAAGCCGACGAAGTTAATATGAAAAATATCAAAATAGAGTTATTAAAAAGTGGAAAGAACTTGAAGATGCAAAATGTTTCCAATGTAATGATAGACGGAAAGAATCATGCTGAAATCGGGGCACAAGGAGAAGAACTCAACTTCTAATTCTTACACCCATTAGTGCATTTCTCCACTTAATTTATAAAAATAGTAAAGCACGGATTGCACGGATAAACACGGTTTTCATACTAACACTGTGTAATCCGTATGATCCGTGCTTAAAATAATAAACTATACATCATTATGAAAAAGCGCTCAATTATTGTCCTCACATTATTAGCAGGATGCTTTACCAACTCTTTTGCACAAAAAGGCGAAAAGACACTGACCGTAGAAGTCAGTAATGAATGGACTCAAAATAAGACCGATGAACCGGTAGTGATAGATTTAAATAACCTGAAAGCAGGTTTCAACATCAAATCCGCCACTGTATGGGAAGGTAATAAAGAAATTCCGTCCCAACTAGACGATCTGAACGGTGACGCACGTGCTGACGAACTGGCTTTCCTTATCGATATGCCAGCCAAAAGCAATAAAAGTTTCCGTGTAATTCTCTCTTCAGAAAAAAGTGAAAAAAACTATCCGGCACGTACTTATGCCCAAATGAAAGCTTACGGACATAACAACAAATTCGCCAATATTACGGGATTTTCAGCGGCAGGAACCGAGAATGTATATAGTTTTGTTTACCATCACGGACCGGCTATAGAGAGTGAATTAGTTGCCTATCGTATCTATTTCAACGAAAAACAGACGGTAGATCCATATAGCAAAGTAAATAAAAGACTGGAAATAAAAGAGACTTGTTTCTACCCTACCAAAGCGCAACGTGCCAACGGCTACGGAGATGATGCGCTACGTGTTTACAATAGTGGTGGTGTAGGTGCATTAAAAGGTTGGAATGGTACTGAAGCGACCCACATAAAACCAGTAGTAAACCGCACGGAACGTGTACTAGCCTCCGGACCTGTACGTGCCATCGTCGAAGCAGAAGTCATCGGTTGGGAATATCAAGGAAACGATTTGAACATGATCAATCGATATACCATCTATGGCGGTCATCGAGACATGAAGGTAGATGTCCTGTTTGACCGTCCGCTTAAACAGGAAGTCTTTGCAGCAGGTGTACAGATTCTGAAAGAAGGAGGTCACATGAGCGACCATAAAGGACTGACTGGAAGCTGGGGAACCGACTGGCCTGTCACAGACACCATAGGCTATGTGAAGGAAACAACAGGTATGGGAACTTTCATTCCTAAATATATCGGTAAAGAAGTACAAGACGGATCAAACTACTTATATACCTTACAAGCACCGGGGCAACAGCATTTCCACTATTACGTTACTTTCACCTCAAAAAAAGAAAGTTTCGGATTTAAAGATATGAAAGACTGGTTCAATTATCTTCCCCAATGGAGAAAAGAATTGGAACATCCTTGCAAAATTACGATTAAATAAAAAATCTAAAACCATGAAACGACTAATCACTCTCTGTCTGCTAGGAAGCTGTTTTTTATCTGCTCCCGCACAGAATTATGTATCCCAAGCCTGGGTGGCCGATCAAGGCAATGGAACCTACAAAAATCCAGTCCTGTATGCGGATTACTCCGATCCGGACATTTGCCGTGTAGGAAACGATTATTATTTGACCTCATCCAGTTTCAACTGTCTGCCCGGTTTACAAATATTACACTCCAAAGACCTTGTCAACTGGACTATCATAGGTGCGGCTGTACCCTACGCACTGCCCCCTGTTACCGATGTCCGTCCTGAACATGGCAACCGTGTATGGGCACCCAGTATCCGTCACCATAACGGTGAATTCTATATATTCTGGGGTGACCCGGACCAAGGAGTATTCATGGTGAAAGCCAAAGATCCGAAAGGTCCCTGGAGCGAGCCAGTTTTGGTGAAAGCTGGAAAGGGCATCATCGACACGACCCCATTATGGGATGATGACGGTCGTGTATATCTGGTTCACGCTTATGCAGGAAGCCGGGCCGGACTGAAAAGTGTAATTACAATTTGTGAGCTAAGTGCTGATGCAAGTAAAGCTATCACACAATCCCGTATCATTTTCGATGGTCATGAAGCACATCAAACTTGTGAAGGGCCCAAATTCTATAAACGTAATGGATACTATTACATCTTCCATCCGGCAGGCGGCGTTCCTACAGGATGGCAAGTCGTACTTCGCTCAAAAAACGTATACGGTCCATACGAATGGAAAACAGTATTAGCGCAAGGCAACTCTCCCGTCAACGGACCTCATCAAGGCGGTTGGGTAGACACCCCTACAGGAGAAGACTGGTTCATGCACTTCCAAGACGTAGGAGCTTACGGACGCTTAGTCCACCTGCAACCTATGAAATGGGTTGATGACTGGCCCGTTATAGGTGTTGATAAAGACGGCGATGGTTGTGGTGAACCTGTTCTGACTTATAAAAAGCCTAATGTAGGTAAGAACTATCCTATTTGTACCCCGCAAGAAAGTGACGAGTTTGATGGTTATACATTGTCTCCTCAATGGCAATGGCAGGCTAACATCAATGAAAAATGGGCTTATTTCAACGGAGGAGAAGGATTTGTACGTCTATACTCCTACCCAGTTCCCGAAGATTATAAAAGTTTATGGAATGTTTCTAATCTGATGCTACAAAAAACCCCGGCTCCCAATTTTACTGCCACCACCAAGCTTACTTTCAAGCCGACAGAAAAATATAAAGGTGAACGTACGGGACTGGTTGTAATGGGAATGGATTATGCCGGATTAGTTGTTGAAAACACAGACAACGGACTTGTCCTGTCACAAGTGGAGTGCCTGAAAGCCGATCGGGGGGCTACTGAAAAAGTAAATGCTTCCGTTCCCTTAAAAGGCGGCACAATCTATCTTCGCGCTAAATTTTCTGCAAAAGGAGACAAGATTAAAGCCAGTGAAGGCGGTCACGACTTATTAGTGAAATGTAACCTCAGTTACAGTACGGACGGCAAGAAATTCCAGCCATTAGGAGAAACTTTCCAAGTAAAAGAAGGTAAATGGATAGGAGCCAAGGTAGGTATCTTCTGTACGCGCCCCGCTATTGTAACCAATGACGGAGGATGGACAGACGCTGACTGGTTCAGAATTGAAAAATAAAGAAAATATTCATAATACATTGTACTTTTTGCATTTTTAATCGGTGAAAGTCGTATATCGTGTCGGTTAAATTCCTAATTTTGTGCCGCAAAAGGCATCCATGAACAATAATGCAAGAAAATACAATAGATATAATGAAGTAGACGAAAGGATACTAGCTCTCTTTGCTGAAAACAAAGAAAAGGCCTTTCGTCTACTGTATGATACTTATTATCTCCCTTTATGCCTCTACTCTGTACAATTCACAGGCTCTACGGAAACTTCAGAAGATATTGTACAGAATCTATTTGTCAGTTTTTGGGACAAAAACTCACATACCACCATTTCCTCCAATCTGCACGCATGGTTGTTCAATGCCGTCCGTTTCTCTTCACTGACAAAAGTGCAGCGAGAACGTTACTTTTCTTTAGACGAAATGGAAGAAGAATCTTATTCTCCTATCGATGACTTTTATGATGAGGAAGAACTATTGCAAAAAAGAAACCAGCTACTGACTGAATTAAAAAAATTGCCAGAACAAGAGTACAATGTTCTAGTCAAAATTGTTCTGGAAGATAAAAAGTACAAAGAAGTAGCTGAAGAGCTCCATATTTCCGTAAATACAGTAAAAACCCATCTATCACGCGCACTAAAAATGTTGCGTCGTTTCAATATGATAGAAATTCTAATCTTATTTAATTTATAAATTTATTCAGATTTTTGTCACCCATTTTGCGTATTTGTGATACTTCTGTTAAACTGTACAACAATTATGCAAAAGAGTAAAACGGAAACACTAATTCAAAAATACCTGTCCCATCAGCTTAACGAGCAGGAATTGGAAGAATTAAAGCTATGGATTGAAGAAGACGCATCGCATAGAGAAATCTTTGTGAAGCTACTTTCACTCCACCATGTAAACAACCAACTTAACTTATTACATCAGTTTGATAAAGAAGCCTCATGGAAGTCTATTCAACACCGTTGTAACCGGTCCCATACTATTCATCGCCGTATCGCTATTTATTCCTCGGCCGCTGCAATAGCAATACTAATAGGAATTACCTCCATTTTATATTTCAATGGCCAGAAGCCAGTACCTGCCATTGCCCAAAACGAACAGCCACAACAATCCCCTCTTCCCAAAAACACAGAAACTCCTAAAGCCACCTGGGTACAAGCAAACCATTCTGTAGTTCCCCTCTATGAAAACCAACGGGAAATCAATGGAAGTCATATCAACAATGGAGAAATCATATTTCCTCAAGAAAGTGATTCCCCCCACAAACCCAAACTGGATACTGAATTATTACAGAATAAAATTATAGTGCCAAAAGGTTCGGAGTACGCAATAGTATTAGCTGATGGCACAAAAGTAAAAATGAATGCGGACTCTCATATTGATTTTCCGGTTCAATTCGGAGATACCCGAGAAGTCACTTTGGAAGGAGAGGCCATGTTTGAGGTAACACACGATGAAGCCCGCCCTTTCATAATAAAAACACACGACCATGCTATTTATGTATTAGGAACAACTTTCAATATCTCGGCTTATCCCGATGAAGAATTATCAGTAACCTTAATTGAAGGAAAATTAAAGGTAAATGCTCCATCAGGTGAATATTATCTACTACCAGGCGAACATTACTCTTCTGCACAATCAAAAGTTTCCAAAGTAGATACTGAATTCTATATTTCATGGACTGAGGGTGCTATGGAGTTTGACGCAATGCCATTTCCTTTGCTGATAGCCCGTCTGTCCCGATGCTATAATGTAGATATTCAAATAGCATCCAAGGAATTAGAAACCATGAAATTCACCGGAGTTATTTTCCGTAACAAGCCTTTGGACTTTGCACTAGACATCATTCATCGTGTATCCGATGTCAAGTTTGAGAAAAAGGGAGAAACCATATTAGTAAAAAAACAATAATCAAGCCCTGTATAACAGGAACATTCTAAATTATTAAATAAGTTATTTGAGTTTTATGAAAAGAAACGAGCTTTGGAAGCGTTTAGTAGCTAAACCTCCAAAAATGAGGTTTTTAGTAATGCTAATGTGCATATTCTGCACATTCAACGCTGTGTTTGCAAATGTATCAGCTGACAAGACAGTCACTATCAAAAGTGAAAACATCAGTGTGAAAGAGGCCCTTAACATGGTCAAAAAGCAAACCGGCATTAATATCATGTACGAAGATGCAACTTTAAACAATGTACCTTTGAAACTAACATTAAACAAAGAACCTCTGGAGCAAGCACTTTCAGTGATTTGTAGCCAGGCAGGTATGCGTTATGAGTTGGTAGAAAACAATTATGTGTTAATATTACCGATTGACAGAAATGCCAAACGCAGAACGATTACCGGAGTTATCAAAGATGATACGGGTGAACCGGTCATTGGAGCTTCTATTGTCATCCAAGGTACAACTTTCGGTACTGTAGCCAATATGGATGGACAGTTCATGTTGTCTTATCCCGAAAATACTAAAAACGACGAACTGATGATCAGCTTTATCGGTATGCAGACGGTTAAGGAGAAAATTGGTAACAGACATGTCTTCAATATAAAAATGGAAAGCGAAGTAACCAATCTGGATGAAGTGGTCGTAGTAGGTTATGGTACTTCTTCTGTAAAAGATTTGACCGGTTCTGTGGCTTCAGTAGGGTTAAAACAATTAAGTCAATTAAATACTCCTAATGTAACTTCCATGCTTCAAAACTTGGCCGCTGGTGTACAGGTATCACAAAATACCGGTGTACCGGGCGAAACAGTCCGCGTGCGTGTGCGTGGTGCTACCTCATTGACCGGTTCCAATGAACCCTTGTATGTGATCGATGGAGTTCCTGTAGAAGATCCCAGTATGCTGGATGCAATTTCGCCCAATGACATTCAGTCTATGGACGTACTGAAAGATGCTTCTGCGGCTGCTATCTATGGTTCTCGTGCTGCAAATGGTGTAGTTATCGTTACCACCAAAAAAGGAGTAGAAGGTTCCAAACCCACCGTCAACTTCAATTATAATGTAACCACTGATGTCCAAATCAAGAATTTCCGTATTTTATATGGTGACGAATGGCGCGAAACAGTACGCCGCTTCGCTAAAGAAACCTTGGTATATGATCCGTCCAACCAATATGCATTAGAAATTCTTGAGCCTAATTCCACTGCATTAGGTAGTGCTAATACCAACTGGTTTGACGAAGTGAAACAAACTGCCATCCGCCATAATGCCGACTTGACTGTAAGCGGAGGCAGTAAAGTATCCAAATACCTTATTTCATTATCAGTATTCGATCAGCAAGGTATGGTCAAAGGAGGTGACCTGAGCCGGTATAACGCACGTGTGTCTACAGAAATGAATGTGCTGCCTATCCTCCGTTTTGGTATTAATGCCAATATGAGCTATACAGACCAAGATAATGCAAACACTTCACTATTTAGTGCACAAGGTTTCCGTCCTGACCTTCCTATATACAATGACAATGGTGAATTTGATTTATCAAGTGGCAGTGCCAATCCGGTAGCTAACACCTATAAGAAGAACCATAATAATATTTACCGTATCATGGGAACCGTATATGGAGAAGTTGATATCTGGAAAGGATTCCGCTTCCGTTCCAGCTTATCAGGTAATTTACAATTTACTGAAAACAATTCATTTAGTCCAAGTTTTCTAAGTACTAGAAATGAAGCTAGCGGATCTGAATATCATTATAAATATTCAAAAACCGTATTCGACAATACATTGAATTATAACTATGAGTTCAACAAGAACCATGTACTGGATGCCGTAGCCGGTGTCTCCTTTGAACGCGGCATCAGCCGTAGCACCACCATGAACGGCCAAACTTATCCGGATAATGACATCTACACCAATCTGGGAAGTGCTGCAAGCATCTCATCTTGGGGCAACGGATATAATGCAAGTGGTTTGTTCTCTTCATTTGCCCGTATCAATTATAAATTAATGGAGCGCTACCTGTTTACTTTTACAGGACGTTATGATGGTTCATCCATGTTTGGTTCGAACAACCGTTATGGTTTCTTCCCTTCGGGAGCCATTGCGTGGCGTATCTCTCAGGAAAACTTCATGAAAAACCTGACATTCATTAATGATTTGAAATTACGTGCCAGTGTAGGTACTACCGGTACCCAAAACTTAACCAGCTTCTCTAATCGTGATTTATACGAAGCAACCAGCTATAACAATCTATCAGCCATTATACACAAACAAGTGGGTAACCGCGACATCCGTTGGGAAAAATCGACCCAATATGATTTAGGTCTTGATTTCGCATTGTTCGATTACCGACTGACCGGTTCTATCTCCGGCTATATCAAAGATACCAAAGACTTGATCTGGTCATTTGATTTCCCACCCAGCGCAACCGGCGGCTCCATGCAGATGAACCGTAACATCGGAGCACTGACCAACCGCGGTATTGAAATAAACCTGGTGGGCCGTGTATTATCTACTAAAGACTGGAGTTTGGATTTGACCTTGAATATGTCACATAACAAGAATAAAGTCACCAGACTGGTTGAAGAAGGTAAAGCACAATCAGCTATGGATGTAGTAGTTCAAGGCAGCTATGCCGACCAAGTATTGGCTGTAGGTTATCCAATGGGAGCTTTCCATGGTTATGAATATGCCGGTATCATACAAGACCAGGCCAGAATAGATGAATTGAACGCCTATGCTAAATCAAAGGGACAAAGTTATTACGATGGGAATTCCTTAAAACCAGGACATTTGGAAATCAAAGACCTGAACGGGGATGGAATCATCAACTACAATGACCGTGTTATTATCGGTAATCCTGATCCGGATTTGTTCGGCGGTTTGACTGCTAATTTATCTTATAAACAATTTAGTTTGTTCGCCAACTTCGGATATCAGATTGGTGGCTTGAAGATCTATAACAAGACATTGCAGAATCTACCCGGACAATTAACCGGTTTGATTGACTATGGATTGAATGACAGATGGTCTGACACCAACAAAGATGCCAAATACCCGGCCTTGTATATAGGTGACGGTGTACCTAGACTCACCGATCATGAATTGTTTGATGCCTCCTTCTTCCGTTTGCAGGAAGTGCGTCTGACTTATAATTTACCTTTAAACAAAGTAATTAAAGGACAACTATTTATCTCGGCTACCAATTTGTTCACGATCACCTCTTATCCGGGAACAGACCCTGCTACCGTAAACAGTAACAGTAATTATGGCGGTAACTATGAAACCTCGGCTTATCCAGGTTTCCGCTCTTTCTCGGCAGGTTTAAAAATTAACTTATAATCATTTAAATGTATAATCGAATGAAAAAATATATATTCTTAGCTTTACTTACAATGGGCGTTTCCTCGTGCCAGTTGGTAGATGTCTTGGACCAAAAGCCCGAATTCGAAGCAGATTTAGACGGCGCCATCACAACACCCGCTGCTGTAGAGTTAGCTTTAAACGGAATCTATTACTCCTTGCCCGGGAATGGATTCAATGTCATATTTCCTACAGTAAGTGGTTCATTCAAAGCCGGAACCATGTGGCGTCAAGAAATTGTAAGCGCCGGTAATGCCGTTTACTACTCCGAGCGAATGTTGCCTACCCTATCATTCAGTGATGCAACGGAATGGGACGCAGATTACGCTGTAATCAAAAATGCCAACTTCCTGGAAACAGCCTGTAACCGTATGAGTGACGGAGAGTTCTCAGGAAACCGTAGAGCCGAAGTGTTAGGTGAAATAGCCTATTTACGTGCTCTGGCCTACTTCAACGTCTTGGTTCGTTACTGCGAATTTTGGGATATGAACAGTGAATACGGGGTGGTCATGCGCAATGAAGCTCCATCCGTATCCAATGCTTTGAAGGCGCGTAGCTCCGTAGCCGATTCTTATCAATATATTCTGGATCAACTGGAAATAGCGATTGAAAAAGCTCCTGATTGGAAAAAGCTTTCACAAGCTTCTAAAGAAGCAGCCAAGGCATTAAAGGCAAGAGTATTGCTGTATGCAGGAAAATACACAGAAGCGGTAGCAGCAGTCAATGATGCGATTGATACAAATGCTCCATTGCCGGAAGCAAACTACGGTGACGTTTTTGATAAGTTTTCAACAACCAAAGAGATTCTGTTCGCTCGTGTATTCGACCAAAAAGATGCAACCAACACTTCCACCCGCCAGCAATGTTATGGTAACAGCCCCACGAAGAAACAAGGCTATTGGGGGCCCACCAATGAGTATGTGGAACTGGTGGGAGATGATCCTCGCGCCGATGCCATCTTCTCTAAAGTAGACAGTTTGATGGACAGTCGCAGTTCTGCTGTAGCTTATAATTTGAAATCAGTGAAAAAGCTGCTGAATGATGCCAATGACATGCCTGTCATCTTCAGCCGTGTTTCTGAACTTTATCTGATTAAAGCCGAAGCCTTGTATCGTTCGGGAGCCTCTATATCCGAAGCCTACGCACCGATCCGTAAACTACGCGAAAGAGCAGGAGCTGAAATTATTCTTCCAGCCAATAATGAAGAACTGGAAACGGCCATATTCAACGAATGGATGCTGGAACTGTCTTTCGAGAATTGGCATGAATGGTTTGCCATGATCCGTTTTGCAGGATACACAGAGAAACCCGATTTCACCCGTCTGCTTGCCTTGAACAAGACGTTAAGAGAAGCTTTGGAAAAAGAATATGAGAAATCGGAAGCACAAGGAGACAATTATTACCAACGCATCATAGACCGCCGTATTGATGCCATTCCGTCGTCAGAAATCAGTTCTAATCTGGAATGTAAACAAAACCCCGGTTATTAACATATTAAATTCAAAGACATGAAAAAATATATCTTACTCATTTTCGCATGTATCTATGCGATTCACTTAAGTGCCCAGAATGCAGGAATCAATTTCCTGCACGGCACTACTTGGGCAGAAGCCGTAGCCAAGGCCAAAGCAGAAAATAAACTGATATTCATTGATTTCTATACCCAATGGTGCGGACCTTGCCTGAATATGGCACAAACCGTATTCTCATTGCCTACAGTGGGTTACTACTATAACCAAACTTTCATCAACCTCAAAATTGATGCTGAAGAAGGTGAAGGAGTTACATTAGCCAAGAAATACGGTGTACGCAGTTATCCCACCTATGCATTCATAGATCCTGCTACCGAAGAAATCGTCCATCACAGCAGCAGTCGTCAGACTCCCGAACAGTTTATTCAGACAGGAAAAGACGCAACCGTTCCTACCAAACGTTCTTTTTACCTGCAAGACCAATATACCAAAGGAAACAGGGAGCGTGCTTTTTTAATTGATTACATCAATTATCACTATTCAGTCTATGCACGCAAGAACGCACAGACCGCTTTTGACGAATTAATAAAAGGAGGCGCCAAACTGACTGATCCGGATGTATGGGAAGTATATGTAAACACCATCAACGGCATGAACCCGTACCTAAAGCAAGTATCAGACAATTATGCAGATTTCTGTCAGCGTTTCGGTAAAAAAAATGTTGATGCCAAACTGGCAAAAGAAACTTCATACGGCGAATTGGCGGAAATTGAAGCCTTATGCAACTATGAAGGAAAAGATTTCAACCTGAAAATGATCCGTATCAATAATGATATCCGGGAACAAAAGTATGAAGCGGCAGCTACCCAGATTGATGCGATGATTGCAGATACCACAATCAACCAACAAGAGTTGATCGGCAGATTGAAATTTATCGCCCGTTTGGGATACAAGGCAGAGGAACTTCCCGAATTCTGGTTCAACAAATGTGTAGGCTATCTGCAATACATTGCTTATAACCAAACAGACAGAGATGATGCTTTCATCCATCAGGAATATGCAGCCGCCTTGGAAATGGTGCTTCGTAAACTGAACGGCAAAGCCCCCATCCCTGCCAGCCTCAGCACAGAACCCGCATACGGAAAGAAAGTCTATAACATGCGTCCCGATGCATTGAAAATGAAACCTAAAAGAAAAAAATAAGATGAGAACTCTAAAATCCATCCTGGTACTTGGCCTTGCGCTGAGTACCTTCACTGCTGCGGAAGCTGCAAAGCTCACTTTTAAGGTCACCAATCCCAATGAGAAGGTCAAAGTTATATTGACTTTCAGCCAAAGTGGCGAACAAAAAGAAGTAGCGATTGACGCCGCAGGAAACGGCAACATAGAAATCACGGGATTCACTCCGCAATATGTAACCATGCAATACACACGCGGACGCCGTACCCTTTATTTGGCCCCTAATCAAGACCTTACTTTGTCATTCGACAGTGATAACATGTGGAGAAACACAACCTTTGAAGGAGCAGGCGCCGCTATCAACACCTATCTGGGAAGCAAAGAGCTCCGATCACTCGGCATGCCCGACATGAAAATGCAGGAAGCCGCCCTTATACACAAAGGAGACAGCCTGTATGCAGTCAATTGCCAAGTATTGGAAGCCGCAAAACTTCCAGCCGATTTCACTGCACAGGAAAAAATACGTCTGCAATTCTATACGTATTATTATTTCTCCAAATACGCTTTGTATCATCCTCATTTTGGAAAGGATGACAACTATATTCCTTCCAAAGCATATTATGAGAAACTGGAAGCTATTACTCCGATCAATGCCGGTTTATTAGCGCTGAAAGAATATAAGGCTTTCCTTCCCGATGCTATCAGCGCCTTTAGTAATAAAGGAAAAACGGTTGCATCAAGTTCAACAGAACAATGTGTAAACTACATAGATGCAACCATACAGGATGAAAAGGTTGCAGAATTTCTGATTGACCAATTTGTTTATAACTTTGTAGACAATAACGGACTGGATGAAGCAGACGGACTGATTGTCCTATTCCGCAAACACGTGAAGGATACAAAGTCCATAGAAAAATTCAACGCACTTTGTACCAAGTGGGAAAAATTAAGATCAGGCAATCCCTCAGCAGCTAGCTTCTCCTATCCGGATATAAATGGAAAGACGGTTTCAATGACTGACTTGAAAGGAAAATATATCTATATTGACGTGTGGGCTACCTGGTGTGGTCCTTGCCGTGGAGAACTTCCCGCGTTAAAGGAACTGGAAGAGAAATATGCAGGAAAGGATATTCATTTTGTCAGCCTGTCATGCGACAAGAACAAAAAGGCATGGGAGAACATGGTAACAAAGGAGCAGTTGAAAGGGATCCAGTTACACATGGGAACAGACAGGACCTTTATGGATGCTTACCTCATTAACGGCATTCCCCGTTTTATCCTGCTGGATCGGGATGGTAACATCATCTCTGCTAATATGACACGTCCGTCAGATCCCAAAACAGCAGAGAAGTTCAATGAACTGTTAGGACTATAAAACTCTCTCTTATATTAAACATTAATCGGATGATAGGCTTTCTTCGTGAGGAGAGGGCCTATTCTATTTGTTTTAGCTAGGAGAACGATACAGAGAGAATGAATAAAAAACACGAACTATACAGATTTTACAGTATTGTCTAAAACACCTGTAATTTCCGTATAATTCGTGTCCGAATAATTTAAATACAATGTATTTTATTGTAGGAATGAAATCAGCACACCGGCAGCCACGGCAGAACCGATAACTCCTGAAATGTTACTTGCCATACAATATTGAAGCACATGATTTTTGGAGTCATACTTCAAAGCAATTTCATTAGCCACACGGCTGGCCATGGGCACAGCACTCAAACCTGTAGCACCAATCAGTGGATTGATTTTCTTTTTGGTGAAAAGATTCATCAACTTCACAAACAAGATACCACCGGAAATAGACAAGGCAAACGCCAAGAAACCACCTACCACAATGCCGATAGTAGTCCAGTTCAAAAATGCTTCCGTAGTCATTGTCGCACCGACTGACAACCCCAAGAAGATAGTTGCCGCATTCATGATACTATTTGAAGCTGCATCAAACAAACGTGAAGTATCACTACCTATTTCCTTAATCAAGTTACCAAACATCAACATACCAATCAAAGGCACTGCACTTGGCACAAACAGAGCGACCACCGTAGTCACTACAATCGGAAATACAATCTTCAGCACACGAAGATTCTTGATTTCTACCGAAGAAGGATATTTCTTTTCCTGTTCCTTCATATTGATACTCAATTCTTTCTTCGTACACCAGATTTTCACAACCAACGGAATGATAACGGGTACCAGAGCCATATACGAATAAGCGGCAATGGCAATCGGCCCTAGCAAATGGGGAGCCAGTTTAATAGTGGTAAAGATAGCGGTAGGACCGTCTGCTCCACCAATAATCCCCAATGAAGCCGCTTCTTTCGGAGTGAACCCCATCAAGATAGCTACCAGCAATACAGTGAAAATACCCAACTGTGCAGCTGCTCCGAAAATAGAAAGCCGCAGATTACGCAACATCGGACCAAAGTCTGTCAAAGCACCTACCCCCATAAAAATAATAGGCGGAAGAAAACCGGTCTTAATCAACATGTAGTAGATAAAGTTCATCAGGCCCAAGTCGTGCGCAATTTCGTGCAACGGCATTTCCCAGATGTTCTTCAGTGCTCCATTCACCATTACCATGCCATTCTCATCGGCCTGGACAACCCCCATCTCACCACCGGGAAAGTTAGCCAGCAACACTCCGAAAGCTATCGGAATCAGCAGCAGTGGTTCGTACTTTTTCTTGATACCCAAGTAAAGTAAGATGAACGCAATGGCATACATTATCAAGAATTGCGGCTCAGCAATAATATTGCTGAAAGCAGTCATATCATAAAGTCTTTCAAATATATCTTCCATTATACTATTTTCATTAATACGTCATCCTCTGAAACCGTGTCACCCGAATTAGCGCAAATAGCAGTTATAGTACCGTCATATTCCGCACGGATCGCATTATAGGTCTTCATTGCTTCGACGTAACAAATCACATCACCTTTATTAACCTTTTCACCCACCTTCTTCGGGGTTTCCTGAGCATTCTTTACCAAGAAGAATTTACCTTCCAACGGAGAAAGCACATCTTTCCCTTCACCTACCGGAGCAGGAGCAGTTTGTGCAGGAACTGCACCCGAAGCAGCTGTCAGCGTAGCAGGATCTACAGCACCATATGCCACTGTAACACGATAAGGTTGTCCGTTCACATCCACTGTCAGTACTTTTGTTTTGTTTTCAGCTTCGACAGGAGTAGTGGCATTCGCCTTCTCCTCACGACGTTTCTTCACATCTGCCAAGAAGTCTTCTTTCGCCTTTCCACTCTTATAAGCTTCATACTGGGCCGGATGCATGGCATACTCAAACAGTTCTTCGTCATCCTGTCCTTTATCCCATTGTTTTTCAAGCATCATCTTACGATATTTTTCCAACTGGTCGGGATAATTGTCCTGAGGATTGCCATCAAAGAACTTGCGGCCTTCACGTTCTGCCTTTTCAATAATTTCAGGGGCCAGTTTACCCGGTAAACGTCCTGCTTTACCCAAAATCATATCCCAAATATCATCGGCAATCATTCCCCAACGTTCCTTACCTTTCTCCATAGCCATTACATTCATCATGGCAAGGTTCTTCACATACTGGCTAAACGGAGTTACCAAAGGAGGATAGCCCACACGCGGCCATACGTAAGCAACTTCATTGAACAGCTTGATCAACAATTCATCCTGGGTCATAAACGGCAGGTTACGTTTTGCCTTATACTTGTTGATAGATTCCAGGTTCGTTTCAAGATCGGCCATCAAACTTCCCATCATGCCGCCCGGTAATCCCGGAGCAATCAGTAAAGAATTCATCAGACGGTTTTTGGGACTGATATATAAACCAAGGAAATCATCCATAAACTCCTGAATCATAGAACGCACTTTCATATACGCTTCCATATTAATTTCGGGCACTTTAAATCCGGCATCTTTCAACATGGCTTGCACACTAATCAAATCAGCATGGCCGGTTCCCCATGACAATGGTTCCATACCTACATCAATATAGTCGCAACCAGCCTGGCATACTTCCAAAATAGAAGCCATATTGAATCCGGGCCCCGCATGAGAGTGATACTGTATAGGAATATTTTTAATCTTCTTGATTCCGGCAACAATCTTTCCCAATGAAACGGGACGTCCGATGCCGGCCATATCTTTGATACAGATTTCATCGGCTCCGGCTTCTATAAGCAGTTTGGCCATATTCACATAATATTCCACAGTATGTACCGGAGAGAAAGTGATACAGAGCGAACATTGTGAAATCATTCCGGCTTCATGAGCATAGCCGATAGAGGGGATAATGTTGCGGACGTCATTCAATCCGCAGAAAGTACGGGTAATATCCGTTCCCTGCGCATGTTTAACCTTATAGAATAATTTACGGACATCTGCCGGAACGGGACTCATACGGAGACCGTTCAACGCACGGTCCAGCATATGGGTCTGGATGCCTGCTTCGTGGAAGGGTTTCGTCCACTCGCGCACAGCTCTATTCGGATTTTCACCAAACAATAAATTTACTTGTTCAAAACCACCACCATTTGTTTCCACACGGGCGAAACAGCCCATTTCAATAATAGCCGGGGCAACCTTAACCAACTGGTCTACACGAGGCACGTACTTACCTGCACTCTGCCACATATCGCGAAAGACCAGACTAAATTTTACTTCTCTTTCCATTTTTGATAAATGTGTTTTTCTTTTTTTGGATTATAACTTCTCAATCTTTATCACCTGACCTTTACCTGCCGTCAAAATCTCAACTGCCGCCTTAATAGCATCCATAGCACCAGTATCTGCCGTAGGTGCTACAGCAGGTGCTTTTTTAGGAGCTTCTTCGGGAGCCACTTTGTTGACAACAGTAATAAGGTACTTGCTTAGATAGATAACGATGAGGAGAATGACAAAGACAGTCGCCATACCGACCACCATCAACATCAATCCAACTCCTATGTTCTCCATAATTTTTAGTGTTATTAATAGTACTTACTACACTCATAGGTTATTCAAAGCCTAAAAAGTGCTCAAATTTAGCCATTTCGGCTTTACTTCTATCATAAATGGAATACAAAATATGCAAAATTATCAGAAAATAAGAAGAGACTAAAAAGAATGAGCTTAAAATCCGGAACAGTCATCAGGCCAAGAGATTAATAGTACCTTCGTCCACTGTAAAAGGAAATTAAATCTGCCTGCCCGATGGCACTCCGAAAGGTGTTTTTGTGATTTTTTAAAGAAGGATTTCATTTAATGGTTTCCGCTTCTTTTCTGTGGGTTCATCCTCCGCATAACCGACCGGAATCAAGACGGCCGGTTCCAAATTTTCAGGCAATCCCAAAACCTCACTGCATCGCGGAGTGTCAAAATTACAAACCCAACAAGTACCCAGTCCTTGTTCGGCAGCAGCCAGACAAAGATGTTCTACTGCAATAGCAATGTCAATATCAGCGTGATCCTTATTATCGGCACGCCGATGCCAAGACTCATTATGATTCACACAAGCCACAATGATACAAGGAGCCGTAGCAAGCCATTCCCGTTTATAACATGAATACAACGTTTTCAGTACGGCCTCATCTGTAACAATACGGAAACGCCATGGTTGAAAATTAACTGCAGACGGTGCAAAACGTACACATTCCATGATATAATCCAACTTTTCAGCCTCAATAGGACGATTGGCATATTTGCGTGCAGAGTAGCGCGCCTTCACTAATTCTAGAAAGTTCATAAGCATTATTATTAGTTTGCATACAAAAATAGTAACTTTGCACCGATAAAAGAAGTACAAATATGAAGAAACTTGTAATATTCGACCTGGACGGCACATTACTGAACACTATTGCCGACCTAGCTGCCGCCACCAACCAAGCCTTACAGTATTATGGCTATCCTACACATGAAATGGAAGCATACCGTTTTTTTGTAGGAAACGGAATCAATAAATTATTTGAGCGTGCTCTGCCTGAAGGGGAGCGTACGGAAGAGAATGTATTAAAGATACGTTCACAATTCATCCCTTATTATGATGAGCACAATGCCGATTTAAGCCGCCCTTATCCCGGTATCTCCGAATTATTAAAAACACTGCAACAGCAAGGGATCATGATAGCGGTCGCCTCCAATAAATACCAAGCAGCTACCCGAAAGTTAATAGCACACTATTTTCCAGAAATAAACTTTGTGGAAGTACTGGGACAACGCGAAGGTATCCCCGCAAAACCCGATCCATCCATCATAAACGAAATCATGACAAAAGCAGGAGTCAAACAGGAAGATATACTTTATGTAGGTGATTCTAATGTAGATATGCAAACAGCGCATCATGCCGGAGTAACAGCTATAGGTGTGGCATGGGGATTCCGGCCGCGCACAGAATTGGAAGCCTTACATCCGGCACATATCATAGAAAAAGCAGAAGAATTACTTCCGCTTCTCCTTTCATGATTATTTTCATTAAATAGATAATTCATCAAGCACCTTGATAAGCGATTTATCAAGGGGCTTGTCTTTTTTAATTGCCTCAGAAAAAGGTACATATACCACCTCATCGTTATGAATGCCAATCATCACGTTGCGCTGCCCTTCCAATATGGCATCAATAGCTCCCGCCCCCAGACGGCTGGCAAGAATACGGTCATAAGCACTAGGCGAACCTCCACGTTGCAAATGCCCTAAAATGGTAACACGCACATCATATTGAGGATATTCTTTCTTGACACGCTCTGCATAATGCATGGCACCTCCGTCTTTCGGACTCTCGGAAACAATAACAATACTGCTATTCTTTGTCTTACGAAAACCGCGCCCGATAAATTTCTCCAATTGATCCACATCCGTACGATCTTCAGGAATAATCGCTGCCTCAGCACCAGAAGCAATGGCACTGTTTTGAGCCAGAAAACCGGCATCACGTCCCATCACTTCCACAAAGAATATACGGTCGTGAGAGGTTGCCGTATCACGGATTTTATCCACACATTCCACAATCGTATTTAAAGCCGTATCGTAACCTATGGTAAAGTCAGTACCATAAAGATCATTATCTATTGTACCAGGTAACCCGATACAAGGCACATCATATTCTTCCGCAAAAATCCGGGCTCCTGTAATAGAACCATTTCCACCTATAATCACCAAAGCATCAATTCCTTCTCGCTGCATAGTATCGTATGCTTTCTTGCGTCCTTCTACTGTTTGGAATTCAGCAGAACGGGCTGTCTTCAACATCGTTCCTCCACGTTGAATAACACTGCTCACATCCTGGGTGGTCAGTTCCTTCACTTCTCCATTAATCAGCCCTTCATATCCTCTATAAATACCCTTCACTTTAAATCCGTTACAAATTGCACTCCGGGTTACCGCACGGATAGCGGCATTCATGCCAGAAGCATCCCCTCCGGATGTCAGCACTCCAATACATTTAATTGTTTTCATATATTCGTATGTTAGCTTTTATCGTTACCTAAGGTACGACAAACATTATACCATATAGAACTAATATTTATTATAATTGTTCTTTTTTTATTCCTTTTGCACGAAGTCCTGACATTCGTTTCAAGAGTTTTTCTACAATAAAAAATTAATATGAGCGAATCAACCATCTCCAAAGAAACAAACAGTGAATGATTTGAACATTTCACCCTTTTGTTACGTTTATATAAATATAGTATAAACAAAAAAATAAAAACGTATTATGTCAGTCATTTATAAATTCTTATTTCCATCCAAGCCCGATGGCACTGCTATGTCACTTCTGATATTAGCTTTACGAATCCTGTTTGGTATTTTACTCATGTCGCACGGTGTACAGAAATGGGCCAACTACGATGTCATGTCCGGCAGTTTTCCCGATCCTTTAGGAATAGGCAGCCAACTTTCACTGGTACTGGCTATTTTTGGTGAAATGGTTTGTTCGATGGCTTTCATTTTCGGATTCCTTTATCGCTTGGCAATGCTTCCGATGATCTTCACCATGTGTATCGCATTCTTTGTTGTTCATGGTTCTGATCCTTTCGCCGTTAAAGAATTAGCCTTTATTTATCTGGTAGTATTCATATTATTGTATATAGCAGGACCGGGTAAATTCTCACTAGATCATTTCATAGCCAAAGCACTTGCCTCCCATAAGAAATAACCGATTCAGATATGTTTCAAGAAACGTTCTATATCTGCTTCCAATTTTTTATAAAGAGGTGATAACTTATAGCTGGTATGTTTGCGGAGTACAATGTCTACTCCCAACTGCCGGCGCTGATAGCTGGTCAGTTCATTATGAAACTGCATATTATGCTCTGCCAGTTCTTTAATCTCCGTTTCACGTTCACGGCGTAACACATTGCAGACAGGTACTAACAATCTCATCACTACACTATCCATAATGTGATGTCCTTGAATAAACATATAGGTATTGTCCTCATTCACTCCCAATTTGGCAAATTCCCCCTTCATCGCCTCTATTTCCTCCAAGGCTTTCGGATGGCGGCGTTCCAGTTCCAATAATTTACGCCTCACCCTGCGGCTCATACTCTCTAAACTCCGTTCAGGATGATAGACACTGACTCTATCCAATTTCACATACGAACAGAAGTCAAGCAAAGAAAATTCGGAAAGATTATGTTTTCTATAAAACCACACCGACCAAATGAACAACGGATAAGCTATTTGGGAATACATACGCATAAAAGCGACAAAATCCACCAACGGATGGTCATTCAACGTTGCCATGACACAAACCTCATGCAATGCTTCAGCATAACACTGATAGTTTTCTATAGCATATGCATAGGTATGAAAAACATATTTGTTATTTATAATATAACGTGAAGTATGGGTAGCCCCCTGTAACAGATAGTCATAATCACTATCTACACAAGCTATCATATTTTGTCCCAACTGAGGTCCCAGTTCATTCATCAGCACAGACTTCTTACCTTTAGCCAAAGTGGTTTTCGAAGGAAGCATCACTTCGAAATAACGAGTTTCATTTTCGTATTCACCTAACAAGGTACGCCAGAATGAAATATCATCATAGCTCTCAACGTATGCAATAATCTTGCGTCGCGAACATTTAGGTTTCAATTTGTTGGCCGCACCAATATATAAGGAGGACAGATTCTCCGACAATCTTTTTCCCATAGTATCGTCGTTAGAAATTGTTTATTTTGTAATATCACTCACCTCGGTCACTGCATCCAGCCAGCCATCCATAATCACAGCAGGCGAATGAGTTGTCAACACAATCTGTACATTAGGATTCAATTGCCGTATCAATGAAATAAGGCGTTGCTGCCATTCCACATGCAAGGATACTTCAGGTTCATCCATAAACAGGACTCCCCGACGGTTGTCTTGTACCAGAACCGTCAGCAAAATAACCAAAATCTGCTTCTCACCGGAAGACAGTTGATAAGGATAAAGTATATCTCCATCCTGTTCAAACAAAATCTCATTACTTTTACGAATGATTTTTTTACCGGTTTCACCAAACAAGTCATCCATCAAATCCTGGAATTTCGTCTTGGGGTAAGACATTTCGGCAGCACGAAGCTGACCGTCAGGGCCACCGGAAGTAAGGCACTCAATAATGCGGTTACCAATATTTACCTGATAATCCAAATAACGCCGTTGCAACTGATAAAGTTGCCAATCCAATTCTGTCTTAACATTCTTATCCGCCATCTTTTCGAGAAGTTCCGAATGAATCAACGGACGGTCAAAACTACGGATTACATCAAAGTGTATCAGGGTCGCATCTTCCGGAGAAAAGACAAAATGTACCCCGGGAGTCGAACCGTTACTCAACGCTCCGCCTTCCAAAGCCGTCAGACTGTTCACAGATCTGTTCAGGATAGTGCTCTTGCCGATACCATTCACTCCGCTCAGAATATTGACATCCGGACGCAGTTCCCATGAGATATCTTTACGGCCCCAAAGCCGCTTTATCTCAATACGTTTTATATAATCAGCTTGTTTTTTCATTTTTGATAGATTTACTTATAAGCAAAGATAGAAAATATAAAAAAAACCTCCTACATTTGCACTGTTATTTAAGGTAAAAAGAATGGCTATTCAAAAGTACAAAGGACATTTGGCATTGCTAGGCGCTGCCATAATGTGGGGATTGATGTCCCCAATTGGTAAAACGGCGTTAGAAAACGGTATTTCAGGTCTTTCCCTCGCTACATTTCGAATGACAGGAGGTGCTATCTGTTTTTGGATAGCTTCTATTTTCGCTCCTAAAGAACAAGTAAAGCCGCACGACTTGATGATGTTGTTCTTTGCAGGATTATTGGGTATCGTCCTGAATCAGGGATGTTTCACTTTCGGACTATCACTGACTTCCCCCATCGATGCTTCCATTGTAACCACCACAGCCCCTATCGCTACTATGATTGTCGCTGCCATTTATCTGAAAGAACCGGTTACAGGGAAAAAAGTGATTGGCATTTTTCTAGGTTCCATCGGAGCTTTAACACTCATATTGAGCAGCCAAGGCTCAACAGATGGAAAAGGCGGAAGTATTCCCGGAGATTTGCTTTGCCTGTTGGCACAAATCAGTTTCTCATTCTATCTGGCTATTTTTAAAGGACTGATCAGCAGATACAACATATTTACTTTAATGAAATGGATGTTCACCTATGCAGCCATCTGCTTTATTCCATTTTCCTATCATGAGGTCTCGACCATACATTTTCACGAAATTTCCACTTCTACATGGGCCTGCGTAGCCTACGTCATTGTAGGTGGAACATTCCTTGCCTATATTCTGATGATGATCGGACAGAAAACATTGCGCCCTACTGTCATCAGTATGTACAACTATGTGCAGCCTATCGTAGGAACCAGTGTCTCTATCTTGTTAGGAATGGGAACCTTCGGCATTGCCAAAGGAATAGCTGTGGCACTGGTATTCACGGGAGTTTATATTGTGACTCAAAGTAAAAGCCGTGAACAGATGCTGGCTGAACAAGCAGCCAAGAAAGAATAACCTCAACTACACTGCAACCCGAAACCAGACACTCTTCACCGACCATAAAAGCCGTATCCACTCTACTTTTGAGTAATGATACGGCTTTTTATGTATTTAAAGGAATTCTCAGACAATTGGCTCCTCCAATTTCAGTTTCTCCAAATATGCTTTCGTATCCGCCCAAAGCTGTCTTGCCTGTGGATGATTCATAAACTTATCCTTTACTTTTTTAGGCTTGCAAGAAGCGAACATTTGCCCTGTAACTTCTTTCCATCGATCATCCAAAAGCAAACTGACAGCTGTCGCGGCTCCTTGCTTCGGAGTACGGATACAAGGACGGAACAGTATGTCGGTCAACGGGTCAAACCACATATCCATACGGATGATATTGGTAGAAACAATACCAGGATCGGCAGCATTGACAGTAATTCCTTCTGCTTTCAGCCTTTCAGAAAGTTCACGGGTAAAAAGCCACAAAGCCAATTTTGTATTACTGTAAACAGGGATACGCCAAAAACTGCCTCTTTTTCCACGAATCAAAAATTCAGGAGTAATCTTCCCTATGGAATACGTGCAAGAAACCATGTTCACAATCCGGGTTCCTTGTCCCATCAGAGGCAATAATTTCAAAGTCAGTAAAAAAGGGGCCACATAATTCACAGCTACCGTATATTCCAAACCATCCTCCGTTGTAATCAAACCGCCGGAACTCATTGTTCCCGCATTGTTCATCAGTAAATCGATATGCTTTCCGCGCCCCAACAAGTCGTCCGCGATATTAGTCACAGAAGCCATGGAAGAAAGGTCAACCTGTCTGACTTCTATCTCTTTATTGCCAGTTTCCAAAATCAACTGGTTCTTACGCTCCTCTCCTTTAAAAAGAGTGTAACACAACATTATTACATGATAGCCGGCCTGTGCTACCGCACGGGTTATTTCAGTACCCATTCCTCCATCGGCACCGGTTATTATGGCTAATTTACTCATTGGTTCTCTAATTTTTCTATTTCACGTTCCAAGCAAAGGGGTAATTTCTCTTCCAGATGTTTGTGACATGCCATATCAATAGTGTACATTCTCGCAATACAATAATTACTATGACCGCAATTGCAACGAGCCTTTTCTTCAGTCCGCAACCGATTCACAAAACCAGGTTCATTCAGCAACGCCCTTCCCATCTGTACAAATTCAAAACCATCATCCAATACCTCATCTATCTTTTCACGAGATACCAGCCCTCCCACATATACTAACGGAATTTCCTTTATTTCTGTTCTGAATCTTAACGCATCTTCCAAGAAATAAGCCTCTTTAAAAGGTACTGTCGGAATCATCCATTTACCTACCATACGTACCCCATATTTCAGCCACCAGCAGTTCATATAATGTGTCATACTTTTTATAGGCATCGCTCCCCGCATGACATACATAGGCGCTTTGCTTACAAAGCCTCCGCTCAGCACCAACGCATGAGCCCCTTCTTGTACCAACCGTTTCGCTACCTGCACAGCTTCATCTATTTCCATGCCGCCTTTAAAACCGTCACGCATATTGGTTTTTACCAGAACGGCCATGTCATTACCTGCGGCACGCATCACTTCCTCCATTACCATATCCATAAAGCGCATACGGTTCTCCAACGAGCCACCGAACTCGTCCTTACGATGATTGGTGTAAGGTGAAAGAAACTGACTGATAAGATAGCCATGCCCTGCATGTATCTCCACCGCGTCAAATCCGGCCTCACGTGCCCAGTTGACCGACTGACCGTATGCCTTTGCCATCTGCGGCAGTTCCTCCTTGCGCAAGCCACGCACGAAAGTAGGCGAATAAAGATTAAAACCGGAAGAAGCTCCTACGGGTGTTACCCCACAAATACTTTTGTGCGACATATTTCCACAATGTCCCAACTGAATGCTTGCAGCAGCTCCTTCTTTATGAACCGCATCGGTTATTTCCCTTAATCCCGGTATAATTTCAGGGCGCATCCACAATTGCCTGTCGAAAGAAAGGCCACTCTGTGTAACAGCTGCATAAGCAATAGTAGTCATTCCCACTCCACCTGCTGCCACCGAACAGTGATAATCCTTCAATTGCCGGGACGGCGCATTGCCCGGACACATGCTCTCAAAAGCAGCCGAACGAATCGTACGGTTACGCAAAGTCAGCGGCCCGATAGAAGCGGGAGTAAATAATTTAGAGTTCATCATTCATATGTTATGTTTCGCTTTCATCATTTCCTGAAACAGAAACGATATACTATTCAAATTCAATAAATAAAAGGAATCATTCTTTTCTTTTTTCCTACCGCATCCTTACCAAACTCTTCCCGGTAACGGTTACGGATGGAATTGGCACGTGGAGCCAGATTAGCAAACGTCCACAGTACAAACACCCATGCAGCAGGCGAACAAGTGAGAACGGCAAACCCTATCCATTCCACCAACTCGCCAAAATAGTTGCCCGAAGTGACATATCGGTACATTCCCTTCTGTGGCAAATAATGACGTGTATCGCCCGGTTTACGTAAATGGCGGATCACACTGTCGGAATGTAGATTAATGCCCATCCCTATAAAGAACAAAATGATCCCAAACCAAAAAGAAGGAGTACTGAGCCAGGCATCTGTATAGAGTCCTTCCGGAGCCAGATAGAACAACCATTCGCCCTGCATCAGTCCGTTCAGGACATTAAAGACCACTCCCATCAACATAATGGCAAGGGGCATCCGGCTCTTTCCTTTCATCAGAAAAGGGAAGATAAAAGAGCGCTGGAAATAATGTAATTCAAAAAGAAGAAAAAAGAGGAAAGGAGCAGCATCAAAACGCACGCTGCTGTTCCACCACAGATAAAACATTACAAGGAATACAGGTGCTTCCATCAGCACCCAACCTAATTTATTGTTCACTGAAAGTCCCCATTTCGGGGTGTGGAACATACCATAACCGGCACGTACATAATAGAGGGCTACAAATACAATCACCGCAAGTGCGGACATTGCCAATAGCAAAAATTCAAAAGTCTGTTGTCCCATACTCGTTCCTCCCTGTATTAAATTTAGTAAGTCACTAACAAATTTAAGGGAAAAATCAGAGGAAAGCAACAATTAAGAGATTTTTTGCAAGGAAAGGATACGATTTTTATCGCAGAGAAGGCTTTATTTAGAGAGCGCTGTACTATTTTGTACAGGTTTTCCATTGATTTCCACCCCAAAGGTTTGCCTTATAAACCAATCCGGCTGAGATGTATCTACATTGCAAGAACCAGTAGTACCTGCCTTCCCTTTATCTTTTATATACTGGAACTTCATATATGTATCACTTGTAAGATATATAATCTTTCACCTGTAACATTACTAATCTTACAGCCCACACATTAGTAACGTGTCACCCCACACGTTACTAACCTTTCAAACGTCCTGTTCTTTTCTGAAAAGAACAAGGCCTTTAAAAAAAAGAACAAGACGTTTTCATTGAAAGAACAAGAGCTTTTTAAAATTTGACCTGTTGTTTTTTCCATAACGGCATCTACATGCCGAACCGCCTTACTTTTCTTTCAGATCTTTCAGCCATTCCGCAAACGCCCTGCCCATCGGCATTCCGGCTGAAGGATATGCATCGTGAAATGTTTCAGCCGGAAAATATCCTTCAGGAAAATCAAATCCCTAAGAATCGGAGGAACACCGGTCCGGCTGAAGGATTCCAATCCCCGGCTGAAGGATTCCCGAGTCCAATCCTTCAGCCGGAATGCCGACGGACAGGGCGTTTGCGAGAAGGATGAAGGATTTGAAGGATTTTTCAAGGTATTCTATATAGAGTATTATAAACGGCCATATCTCACTGAAAAAAGTAAGATATCTTCGTAGGGCAGGTAAGTAGTGTTACTTTGCCCGGGAACATATCTTACTTTGTCCATGAAGATATCTTACTTTTCTTTACAACAATACAGACCACATGGCCGCCCAGCTAAGGCAATCATACCAAAGCTTATCGCAAACCGGGTGCCTCTAAATCATTATCTCTGTTTCAACGGCACATATTCCAGTTCTTCCAATACATTCTTGTAGGCCGGACGAATAATACGTTTTCCTTCAAAATTCAGCTCCTCATTGCGGTGTGCGCACCAACCCACGATACGAGCCATCGCAAACAAAGGTGTAAATATTTCCTGTGGCAGACCAATCATTTCATATACGAAACCTGAATAGAAATCGATATTGCTAGACACCGTCTTGCCGTTATTCTTAATCTTTCCGAACATAGCAATGGCACGTTCCTCCAATAGCTCCAGAAAAGCAAATTCTTCCTCCTTTCCTTTTTCTTTTGCCAAATCACGAGCCAATTCTTTCAACAAGATGGCACGAGGATCGGATATCGTATAGACCGCATGACCGATACCATAAATCAGACCGGTCTTATCATACGCTTCCTTATTCAACATACGGGTAAAGTAAGTATCAATTTCGTCCACATTCGTCCAATCCTTGATGTTTTCCTGCAAATGATGGAACATATCCGCCACTTGGATATTTGCCCCTCCATGAAGCGGACCTTTCAACGAACCGATACCTGCGGCGATGGCCGAATAAGTATCCGTGCGGCTGGATGAAACTACACGGACGGTAAAAGTAGAGTTATTACCACCCCCATGTTCAGCCTGAAGTACCAACAGCAAATCAAGCGTACGCGCATCGAGCTCCGTATAATCCTTTTTCAACATATACAGGAAGTTTTCTGCGATAGACAGTTTTTCACGCGGATGACGGATATGCAACGAACGACCATACGTGGCATGGCGCAACATGTTATAAGCGTATGCAATAATGGTCGGGAACTTGGATATCAAGTCAATACTCTGACGCATCAGGTTATCGCGCGAGGTATCATCCGCCTGCGGGTCAAAACGGTACATTTCAAGCACGCTACGGGCCAGAATGTTCATAATGTTATTTCCCTCCAACTCGATGATATTCATTTTGGTTTTCTGTTCCAACGGGGTATTATCATTAATCAACTCACTGAAAGATGCCAACTCCTCCTTGTCAGGCAAATGACCGGACAACAACAGATAAGCCACTTCCTCAAAACCAAAACGTTTCTCCTTAATGATGCTATGTGCCAAATCTTCCAAATCATACCCACGATAGAAAAGTTTGCCGGGGATCGGCTTCAAACCTCCACCGGGAATACGTTCATACCCTACTACGTTACCTATCTTGGTCAACCCTACCAAAACACCTGTACCGTCCTCGTTACGCAATCCGCGCTTTACATCAAACTTCTTGAACAATTCGTTCTCAATCCGGGTTGCATTCTTCATTTCCTCGGAGAGCTTGTAAATGATATATTCTTTCTTCATATCCGTGAGTTTTTAGGAGTTTATTCTTTCTATGATTTCTTTTGTAAATGCTGATGTACCGAGCGAAACACCTCCGGGCATAAAACGGGCAAGATCATGAGTAGCCCGTTCCTCGCCAAAGCTGGACTCCAAAGCATTCACTATCAGCTCCGCCGCCTTATTCCAGCCAAAATGCTCCAACATCATAACAGCCGAGAGAATTAATGAACAAGGATTCACCACATCCTTTCCGGCAATATTAGGAGCCGTACCGTGAGTTGCTTCAAAAATAGCATGACCGGTGTTGTAATTGATGTTCGCTCCGGGAGCGATTCCAATACCTCCTACCATGGCTGCCAACTGGTCTGAAATGTAATCTCCGTTCAAATTTAAGGTAGCCACCACCGAATACTCTTCGGGAATCAATAAGGTATTCTGCAAGAATGCATCGGCAATGCAGTCTTTTATCACTAATTTGCCTGACGCAATGGCATCTCCGAACTCACGTTCCGCCAGTTCATACCCCCATTTCTTGAAGCCTCCTTCAGTAAACTTCATAATATTTCCTTTATGCACCAGCGTAACCGACGGCAAGCCATGCTCCAAAGCATATTTGCACGCCGCACGCACCAAACGTTCCGTTCCTTCTCTGGACACCGGTTTTACACCAAACGAAGAACTTTCAGGAAAGCGCACTTTAGCCACTCCCATTTCATCATGCAAAAAACGATAGAACTTCTCAGCTTCCGGTGTTCCGGCTTCCCATTCTATACCTGCATAAATATCCTCCGTATTTTCACGGAAAATATGCATGTCCACTTTTTGCGGCTCCTTCACCGGAGATACCACTCCACGGAACCAGCGTACGGGACGCAAGCATACATACAAATCCAACGTTTGGCGCAAAGCCACATTCAAAGAGCGGATGCCACCTCCCACCGGAGTGGTCAACGGCCCCTTAATCCCTACGCCATATTCTTGAAACGCTTTCATTGTCTCATCCGGTAACCAGGAGCCTGTTTCATTAAAAGCACGCTCTCCTGCCAAAACTTCCATCCATTCTATTTCATGTTCATTGCCATACGCCTTCTTCACGGCTGCATTGACTATGGCTTGCATGGCTGGAGTGATTTCCACTCCCACTCCGTCGCCTGTAATATAAGGTACTGTCTTCTTCATTTTTTATCTTGCATTTAGAGCAGAGCCGGCACGGAACCAACCTATCTGCTGTTCGTTATAGGTATGTTGCACTTCAAAACTATCCTGAGTGCCATCTTCATGATGTAAAGTCACAGTCAGATTCCTGCCGGGGGCAAAGTCCGCCAATCCGCTGACGGTAATCAAATCATGTTCTTGAATCTTGTCGTAGTCCGCCTTGTCTATAAAGGTCACCGCAAGCATTCCCTGCTTCTTCAGATTCGTTTCGTGGATGCGGGCGAAACTCTTCGCTAGAATAACCTTTACATTCAGGAAACGAGGCTCCATAGCGGCATGTTCACGACTGGAACCTTCGCCATAATTTTCCTCCGCAACGACAATAGAGTTAATGCCTTTGGCCTTATATTGCTTGGCCGTACCCGACACACCCTCATACGTATTTGTCAAACGGTTCCACACCTTGTTCGTTTCACCATTGAAAGCGTTCACCGCCCCCATCAGCATATTATCCGAAATATTTTCCAGATGACCACGGAAACGCAACCACGGACCTGCCATTGAAATATGATCTGTGGTACATTTACCTTGAGCCTTAATCAGCAAAGGCATATCCGTAAAATCCTTTCCATCCCATGCCGGGAACGGAGCCAATAATTGCAAACGTTGTGATTCGGGATTCACCTTAATTTCCACCTGTGCACCGGCAGGAGCCAAATAACCGGGATTTCCCTGAGTAAAACCGGTCGACGGCAATTCATCCCCTTCCGGAACTCTCAGTTTCACCTTCTCACCCTCCTGATTGATCAAAGCATCCTTCAACGGATTGAAACACAAATCACCTGCAATGGTCAGGGCCAGCACCACTTCGGGAGAAGCAACAAACGCATGTGTATTCGGATTACCGTCCGCACGTTTGGCAAAATTACGGTTGAAAGAGGTCACAATCGAGTTCTTGCGGGCCGGATCATCTGTGTGCCGCTTCCATTGTCCGATACAAGGGCCGCAAGCATTGGCCATTATAGTAGCTCCTATTTTCAGAAAAGCATCTATCATGCCGTCACGTTCGGCTGTAGCGCGAATCTGTTCCGATCCCGGATTAACAATCAACGGAGCCGCCACACTCAACTGTTTTTCATCTACCTGTCGGGCAATAGATGCCGCACGGCTTAAATCCTGGTAAGATGAATTGGTACATGAACCAATCAAGCCCACTTCCATTTTGCGCGGATAACCATGGGCCAGCACTTTCTCGGCAAACTCTGAAATAGGAGTAGCGGCATCTGGTGTGAACGGACCATTAATATAAGGTTCAAGTTCGGACAAATCAATTTCAATCACCCGGTCATAATAAGCTGACGGATCAGCAACCACTTCTGCATCAGCCTGCAAATCGGCAGACACTGCATCGGCCATTGCAGCTACCTCCTTACGTCCGGTCGCCTCCAGATACACCTTCATCCGTTCGTCATACGGGAAAAGAGAAGTCGTAGCCCCCACCTCTGCGCCCATATTACAAATAGTCGCTTTGCCGGTAGCCGAGAGTGAAGCCGTACCTTCTCCAAAATATTCGATAATGGCATTCGTCCCCCCTTTCACAGTCAGAATTCCAGCCAGTTTTAAAATGACATCTTTCGGAGAAGCCCATCCGTTCAACGCACCTTTCAAATGTACTCCGATCAGTTTCGGCATTTTCAGCTCCCACTCCATACCGGTCATGACATCCACCGCATCAGCACCGCCGACTCCGATTGCCACCATTCCCAAACCTCCGGCATTCGGAGTATGGGAATCAGTACCCACCATCATACCTCCGGGGAAAGCATAATTCTCCAGCACTACCTGATGAATGATACCCGCACCCGGCTTCCAGAATCCAATGCCAAAGCGCGAAGACACATCCCTCAGAAAGTCATATACCTCGCGGTTACTTTCTGTTGCTGTCGCAATATCCGGACCGGCACCTTTATATGCTTGGATCAAGTGGTCACAATGCACGGTAGAAGGGACAGCCACAGTCTCCTTACCGGCATTGATAAATTGCAGCAGCGCCATCTGTGCCGTCGCATCCTGCATAGCCACACGGTCGGGTCGGAAATTCACATAATCCTCACCACGTTTGTATTTCTTCAACAGTGCATCATCATACAGATGCGTGTACAGAATCTTTTCTGCCAACGTCAACGGACGCTGCAACACTGCTCTTACCCGCCCTATCTTCTTTTCAAAAGAAGCATAAAAGGCTTTTAACATGTCCAAGTCATATACCATATCCATCACAATTTATAATTATTACAGTTTTAGATTCTTTTTATTTTTGGCAAGATAGAAAAAAGAATTGAATTCTTGCGTAATCTATAATACGTTTAACAAAATAAAACATAAAGTGCTTTTAGAGGGATAATTATTATCTTTGCAATTCTTATAGAAAAAAGAATAAATATGAACCAGCATAAATCCCTCTCTACTATTATTAACAAATTACAACGCAAAGAGTTGTTGCTTCACATGGAATATAATTACGAAAAAGAAACTTTCAAGCAACAAACCGAAGCGATGGGCATCGACCGCAAAGTGAAACGTGGCATGTGCTGGTATCCTGTCAGCACAGGAAGAAGCTATTACAACTCTTTAAACCAACTGGTTATAGAGATGGAAAGACAGGAGGACAAAGAAATAGAACATGTATTCGAATTCGGACGTCCTGTTTGTTTTTTCACTCAAGACGCCCCGGGAAACATCCATTATTTCAATTTCACAGCCACTGTGAATTATGTGGATGAGGACCGCATGGTCATCGTTTTGCCATCGGCAGACGCTTTACTCAGCATACAGGCAACCGAGCGTCAGTTGGGGGTTCAACTTTATTTTGATGAAACCAGTTACCGACTGATGTTTGAAGCCTTAAGCCAAGTTATTAAAGCAAAAGACAATCGTCTGGCAGAACTACGGGATATTTTCCACGGCACATTAAAAGCACAAACGTTCAGTTTTGGTTTCACTCGTTTCCCGTGGCTGAATAATTCACAAGAAGAGGCTGTGAACAAAGTAATGCATGCAAAAGATGTGGCCATTGTCCACGGCCCTCCCGGAACTGGAAAGACCACCACGCTGGTAGAAGCCATTTATGAAACGCTACACCGGGAAAACCAAGTGATGGTATGCGCTCAAAGCAATATGGCTGTAGACTGGATTAGTGAGAAACTGGTAGACCGGGGCGTTCCCGTTCTCCGTATTGGTAATCCTACCCGTGTCAATGATAAGATGTTATCCTTTACCTACGAACGACGCTTCGAAAGTCATCCGGATTATCCGCAGCTTTGGAGCATCCGAAAGGCCATACGCGAACTCTACAGCCGTTCGCGCAAGGGAGCGGAACGGGAAAATATACGTCTGAAAATTAATTCATTGAAAGACCGGGCCACCGAGCTGGAGATCCGCATCAACGAAGCCTTGTTCAGTGAAGCCCGTGTCATAGCTTGCACATTGGTAAGCTCTGCCAACCGGGTTCTGACAGGGCGTAGATTCGGAACTTTATTTATAGATGAAGCCGCACAAGCATTGGAACCCGCTTGCTGGATCGCCATCCGCAAAGCAGACCGGATAGTCCTGGCAGGAGACCATTGCCAGCTCCCTCCTACCATAAAATGTGTGGAAGCTGCACGAGGCGGATTGGATCAGACTTTGATGCAGGAAATTGTGCAGAACAAACCGGAAACTGTTTCCCTGCTGAAGGTTCAATACAGAATGAATGATGAGATCATGCATTTCTCTTCGGAATGGTTCTATCAAGGGGAATTGAAATCCGCTCCCGAAGTAAAATACCGTGGGATTCTGGATTACGACACTCCTATAGAATGGGTGAATACGGAAGGAATGAACTACAATGAAGAATTTGTAGGTGAAAGTTTCGGCCGTATCAATAAAGCCGAGGCGGCACTTTCCATTTCCCAACTGACCCATTACATTAATAAAATAGGAAAAGAACGTTTTTTGGAAGAACGGATTGATGTAGGACTGATTTCTCCTTATAAAGCACAAGTACAATATCTCCGCCAACTGATAAAACGGGATGCATTTTTCAAGCCTTACCGACACCTCATCACCATCAATACGGTAGACGGTTTCCAAGGACAGGAACGGGATGTGATCTTAATCAGTCTGGTACGTGCCAATGAAGACGGACAAATCGGTTTTTTGAATGATTTGCGAAGAATGAATGTCGCTATTACACGTGCACGTATGAAACTTATTATATTAGGAGATGCCTCTACGCTGACAAAACACCCGTTTTATAAGAAATTATACGAATATATCCTAGCACTGCAAGAATAAGAAAAAGGAGGACAGAACTCTAATAACACTGTTTTCCAGATTGTCATTAGTTTTGCTCTCCTTAAAGATTTTTTTATTAAAGCACATTCTTCATTCCTCTTTCTGATCCTCCCGTTATCGAAATAAACAATATTCAGAATCACAAAAGGACAGAAGATCTCAGTTGTGGTATAATTTCAAATAATTATTAAGACAATTTACTCATAAACTTCTCCTTGTCCACAATATAACGTACATGTGTACCTTCCCCAATCACACCCTTGCTATCTTGTGCCCGCACTTCAAAAGTAAGTTTTCTGCCTTCTACCTCTTTTAATACGGCAGTAGCCGAAACCGTATCTCCCACAGCCGAGGGCTTGATATGAGTAGTGTTCATCATGGCTCCTACTGTAGTAGAACCTTCGGGCAAACCGCCTGCCACCGCATTCATGGCAGCATTTTCCATCAACGCTACCATAGCGGGAGTAGCAAACACATTCAAATCGCCACTACCCATAGTGGCAGCTACATTTTCTTTTGAAACGACAACAGTCGAAGTATAAGTTAATCCTGTTTCCATCATGCTATTTTTTATTCTAAATGCAAATGTAACTGAATATCATATATCATACAAATCTATTTTTCCATATTTATCTTTTACCCTCTCATCAAAATCACAAAAATATGTATAACAGAAATACAAATTCCACACTCCAACTGCCTGCCACAAAAGTCATAATATTTGAGAACAAAAAAGCTGTCTGGCCCTAGTAAACAACCACCTGATTACCTAGCATAAGTCTATGGGATAATAAAATTATAACCAAGTACCGTCCTTATCTACCTTTGCTTTAAACTCTTTACCTGTCTGTTTGTTTTCCAAATCAAGTATATACCATTCATTATCAGGTGTCACTACATAATCAGCATCATCTATCACATAGTCTGAATATTTTTCCATAACCGATTTTTTTACCGCTTCCGGTAAATTTGCCACCTGTACATCCCAGCTTGTTCCCATCCATTCGTTCCGCTCATTGAAATAAACCTCTTTCTCTTTGTTTTCATCTAAAATAGTAACTTCCTGCAAACCTTTCTCACGTTCTATTTCCACAATTGTCGCATTAGGATATTTCTGCTTGACAATAGCTATAATGCCATTTGCATCAGGCTGCGGCAAATAATCATCATAATCTTCTTCGTATCCGGTATCTACAACAGTTTTTACCAATATGCCTGTAGACGAATAAAACAAATCCAGCTCAGACTCTCCTTTTTCTACCTCAATGACATAAAGAGTTTCCATTCCCTCACGAGTCAACTTATCCACATCATCCACCCGCCAATCAGCATATTTGCTTGCTTTATGGGCAGTAAGTATAGGTTCGGGAAGATTTTCATAACGAACATCTGTTTCTGTCATATACCAGGCAGCCGATAACGGATTGAACCATGCAGAATGCTCCCCACCATCCCAATTAAAATCTACTACAGCATAATCACCTTTCAGCTCCCATTCCACGTCTTTAGCTTGCGGATATTTTGCATTAAATGCAGCCTGTACTTCTTTTGAAACCAAATGTGTGTTTTCAGGAACATCGCTATTGTCATCATCACTACAACCACTAAAAGTTAGTGCAGCAGAAGCTGCGAAAAATAAAAATAACATCCAATTCTTTTTCATAATCACATTGTTTTATAGTATCTTTTTGATGCAAATTTCTTATAGGATTCTGAAAAGAAACTGAAATCATAAAGAAAAGTTCAAAAGACATTCGTCAAACAGCAAATAACAGAAAAGCCATACCTAATAGCCCACTTGCACTGAAATGACCTTGAAGCCCCCGATATCTACTTTTAAATTCTTATAAAAGAAGAACTAATAAAGACAAAACAAAATCTCTTCCGAGGTTTTTATTACCTTTGCAATCCTATTTGAACAGAAACGAAAAAAAATATGATAGTTTGTATTGCCGAAAAACCTTCCGTAGCCCGTGACATAGCGGATGTACTGGGAGCAAAAAACAAAAAAGACGGATATATAGAAGGAAACGGATATCAGGTTACCTGGACATTCGGACACCTCTGTACTTTGAAGGAGCCTCATGAATACACTCCCTCATGGAAAGCATGGAGCCTGTCCAGCCTTCCCATGATCCCACCTCGTTTCGGCATTAAGCTGATCAGCGATCCGGGCATTGAAAAACAATTTCGCATTATAGAAGGACTGATGCAAAATGCCGATGAAATTATAAATTGCGGTGATGCCGGCCAAGAAGGAGAACTTATTCAACGATGGGTCATGCAGAAAGCAGGAGCACACTGCCCGGTGAAACGTCTATGGATTTCATCCTTGACTGAAGAAGCCATACGCGAAGGATTCAACAAACTAAAAGACCAAAAAGAATTCCAACCTTTATACGAAGCCGGATTAAGCCGTGCTATCGGCGATTGGGTATTGGGTATGAACGCCACCCGGCTCTATACCTTGAAATACGGACAAAACAGACAAATACTATCTATAGGACGGGTGCAGACTCCGACTCTGGCACTGATAGTAAAGCGTCAGCAAGAAATAGAAAACTTCACTCCGCAACAATATTGGGTGCTGGCTACTTTATACCGGGAAACCACATTCTCTGCCATCATCCGCAAAAGCGATGAGGAATTAGCTCAGGAAGAAAGCGACGCCAAAGAGAATCCCAAGAAAGCCAAAAAGGCTGAAGAGAACAGGGGAATTCCTCCCATCATTGATCTTGCTACCGGACAGGCACTCATGGAGCGTGTCAAAAATGTTCCTTTTACTGTGACAGAAGTAGCAAAAAAACAAGGAACAGAAGCCCCCCCCCGTCTTTTCGACCTGACTTCCCTGCAGGTGGAATGTAATAAAAAATTTGCTTATTCAGCCGATGAAACTCTAAAACTTATCCAGTCATTGTATGAAAAGAAAGTGACTACTTACCCTCGTGTAGATACTACTTTCTTAAGCGATGATATCTATCCCAAATGTCCCAATATATTGGCGGGACTAACTCCATACACAGCATTTACCGCTCCGTTGGCAGGACAAAAGCTCATCAAGTCCAAAAAAGTATTTGACAATTCAAAAGTAACGGATCACCATGCCATTATTCCTACGGGACAACCTCCTGTAAATCTGACAGAAATGGAGAAACGGGTATTTGATCTGGTAGCGCGCCGCTTTATTGCCGTATTCTATCCCGACTGTAAGTTTGCCACTACTACCGTAATAGGCGAAGCTGACAGTATAGAGTTCAAAGCCACAGGAAAACAGATTCTAGATCCCGGATGGCGCGTTATCTTTGCCAAACCACAAACCAATCTGCCTGAAGGTATGACCGATCCTGACGCAGAAGCCCGTGAAAGTGACGAAGAACACTCCTTACCCGCTTTTGTGAAAGGAGAAAGCGGGCCACATCTGCCCAAACTAGACGAGAAGTGGACACAGCCCCCACGGCCATATACAGAAGCAACTTTACTGCGCGCTATGGAAACTGCCGGTAAGCTGGTAGATAATGACGAGCTACGCGATGCATTAAAAGAAAATGGAATAGGACGTCCGTCTACACGCGCAGCCATTATTGAAACCCTGTTCAAACGCCATTATATCCGTAAAGAACGCAAAAATTTGATTGCAACCCCTACCGGAATAGAACTGGTGGGACTAATCCGCGAAGAACTGTTGAAATCTGCCGAATTAACGGGTATATGGGAAAAGAAACTACGTGAAATAGAAAAGAAAAGCTATGATGCAACGACTTTTCTAAATGAATTAAAGCAGATGGTGAGTGAAATAGTACACAGCGTTTTAAGTGATAATACAAACCGCCGTGTCACCGCAATAGAGGAAACAGCGACAAAAGCTGCAACACCCTCTACGGCCAAACAGCCTAAAAAAAAGACCGGCACCCCACGAAAAAACACTTCTTCAGCCACGTCCGCTCCCGCTATCCCATCCGATAACGAATTGGCGGGAAAAACCTGCCCGCTATGTGGCAAAGGAACGATTATAAAAGGAAAAACCGCGTATGGCTGTTCAGAATGGAAAAACGGGTGTACCTACAGGAAGTCGTTCTGACAACCACACTTTCCTTTGTACAAGGCCAACAAAATTTGTATATTATAGAATTCAAGCAAGTCTGTACCCGGAGAAGCATTGCGCCAGTCTATGAAAAGCAATATGCACAATCTTCCCGAACAAATTTATGGCTCCTTTTAGCATACAAAAGAAAGTTCTTCGGGCAAATAACCGCTTCGGATACGCCACTCCTGCGGATAGAGGTTATTAGCCCGATTACCAATGTTCTTGGCAAATCCCAATGGAATATTTTTATAAGTTAAAAGTATATAGCCACGCGGAACAGAAGCATCCAATGTGATCGCTTCTTTACGCAAATAAGCAATAGCTTGTTCATAGGTCAATTCAAAACAAGAGAAACCATCATGATTCAGCTGTGTGCTCATTGCCAACGAATGATCCGGTATCACGTCTTTTCCTTTCAACTCGCCTATAGTAACGCCCGCATGAACAACTTTTAATTCCTGTCGGAACAGGTCATATTCCGAAAGATGAACATTGGGGAATGCTATCACCTTCGTACCTCTTACCTCAAACCGGAAATCCTCTGCCTGCTTTAACCAACTTTTTACTTCTTTGGGAAAAGGAGCAGCCTGAGACAAATTCCCTTTTTCTCCTTTCCTCTTCTTTTTCGTTATTTTCTCCTTGTCATCCCGACAGCAAATGCAAGGAACAGCATGAGAAATGGCGGCACTCTTCCTCAATACAGCCAAGAAAAATCCTTCTCCTTTTACTCTATGAGGCAAAAAACGATAAACAGGAAAATTCTGTCCCGCCAAATTTCCGATTATCCCCCATTCCGATACCACTGGCACTTTCAGTATCTCCGCTCCCAATTCATCAGCAATCCAAGCCACATTTTTCTCATCTTCTTCCCTATTATAAGTGCAGGTACTATAAATCAGCAGGCCACCGGGTTTCAAAGCCGGCCATATATCCGCTAAAATCCTACGCTGACGTTGCCAACAAACCTGCACATTGTCCGTACTCCATTCCTCTACAGCCACAGGATCTTTACGGAACATCCCCTCACCGGAACAAGGCACATCCGCCAAGACAACATCAAACACCTCTGTCAAAGAAGTGAAATCGGCCGGATCGTTGTTCGTCACCACAACTTCTACATTTCCCCACTTTATCAAATTTTCAGCCAATACCTGAGAACGGTTACGCATCACCTCATTAGCCACCAACAAACTACCTACGGGAAGAACTGAACGCACATGAGTAGACTTGCCACCGGGAGCAGCACATAAATCGAGCATCACCACAGGCCCGGTAATATAAGTGCGTAATACCTGTTCCACAAACATGGAAGACGCTTCTTGCACATAATAGCAACCAGCATGAAACAACGGATCGAATGTAAAAGTCGGTCGTTGCGATAAATAGACCCCTGCGGATGCCCAAAGTACCGGTTCTCCTGTAACTTCCCCACTCCACTTCGTACGATTGACACGGATACTGACAGGAGGCTCTGTCTGTAAAGCAGCTTCCAACGCACGATAAGTTTCTTCCCCCATCCATTCCAGGGTTCTTGCTTCAAATTCTGATGGTAATTTCATATTTCTTCCTTTTTATACTACAAAAATACGATGATATTTTGGGATTATCTGAAAATTTTCTGTCTATTTGCAACCTATTTCCTAATTCGTTCCGTCTAACTAGCAGAAAACAATAATAAAGATATAAAAACATGAAACAGTTACTTTTTATTTTGGCCTTACTCATAGGGACTTGCTTCGCAACCCATGCCAAAACAATCAAATTAGTACCTTCCGCCCTTGACAGCACCCGGATGGATACAGTCGTTATAAGCGACCTGCAAGATGTAGATGAGGATCAGAATGCTGCCATGCATAACATTAGTTCGGATTTCGGTGACTGGAATAGCGGTCCTCCTACTTCGGTAGCAATTGTCGCACTCATCATCTGTTGTGGACTCCCTTTCTTTATTGTAGCTATTGTACTTTGGTTCAGGTACAAGAACAAACAAGCCAAATACAAACTGGCTGCAGAGGCTCTGGCAGCAGGACGAACCATTCCGACCGAACTGTTCAATGACCCCGAAGAACAAGGAAATGCTGTAATGACAAAGGGGATCAAGAATATATTCTTAGGCATTGGTCTGGGAGTATTCCTTTGGGTGTTGACAGAAGAAGAAGGATTGGCAGCAATCGGATTCCTTATTTTCTGTATGGGGTTGGGACAAGTATTGATAGCTTATACTACCACTCCACACAAAAAGAAAAAAGATGATCCTTTCCCTCCTACCCGAATAAACCAGGATGAAAACGGAGCCAAATCAATGAAAATTGAAAATATTGAACTGGAACGTAACGAAGAGGCCAAAGAAACACAAAACATAAAGAACAATATAGATACTCCCCACAACGAAGAATAAAAATGAGCCAAATCAACGACATAGCGTTGGTAGCACAAGTGGTGGTCTTTAAAAACACCCGGGCGTTTGATACTTTGGTCAAAAAGTACCAATCGCCCATCAGGCGTTTTTTCCTGCACCAAACATTAGGAGATACAGAACTCAGCGATGACTTGGCACAGGAAACTTTTATAAAAGCATACACCAACTTGGCTTCATTTAAAAATTTGTCCAGTTTTTCCACATGGCTTTACCGTATTGCTTATAATATATTTTATGACTATATTCGCAGCAAAAAAGAAACGTCCGGACTGGAAACTTGGGAAATAGATGCTGTTTACCAAACAGAACAAAGGCAAGTAGGTGAACACATGGACATATATCGGGGATTGAGCCAATTAAAAGAGGTGGAGCGAACCTGCATCACCTTATTTTTTATGGAAAATCTTCCGATAGAAAAAATCGCAGTGATTACAGGAATGCCTGCAGGAACAATCAAGTCCCATTTATCACGCGGAAAAACAAAATTGACAACTTTCTTAAAACAGAATGGTTATGATGGAAAACGATGATAAATTAATTAAGAATTTCATGCTTGCCTACAAACATGAAATTGAGGACAATGGATTTTCACGCCAGGTTATCCGCCGCCTCCCCCAACAAGCCAAGTGGTTATCGGATATACTCAGTGTAACTTGCGCCATTATCTGCTGTGCATTATTCTATATTTTCAATGGCTTTGAAATTCTATGCCAGACAATCAGTGACATAGTCGCTTCCCAAACTTATTATTTGATGAGTGATACTAATTTCCAATCACTGATCATCGCCACAGTGGTTCTTATCATCATCGGTGTACAACGTGTATGCAGTTTAAAATGGTAAAAAACGAAATAGACTCATTCTCATGCTCGGAAAAAGAAAGATTTTATGTACTTTTGCAATCCATAAAATGATTTTCCGAGCATGAAACAATATTTAGATCTGTTAAACCGTATCTTAACCGAAGGCGTTCACAAAGAGGACCGTACCGGAACAGGAACCATTAGTATATTTGGTCATCAAATGCGCTTCAATTTGGAAGAAGGCTTCCCCTTGGTCACAACTAAAAAACTACATTTAAAATCTATCATCCACGAACTTTTATGGTTTTTGCAAGGTGACACCAATATAAAATACCTGCAAGACAACGGAGTACGCATCTGGAATGAATGGGCCGATGCAAACGGCGATTTGGGACATATCTACGGTTACCAATGGCGTTCCTGGCCAGATTACAATGGAGGCTTTATTGACCAGATTTCCGAAGCAATAGAAACCATCAAACATAATCCGGATTCACGACGCATCATTGTCAGCGCATGGAATGTAGCCGATTTAAACAATATGAATCTTCCTCCTTGCCATGCTTTTTTTCAATTCTACGTTGCCAACGGACGTTTAAGCCTACAACTTTACCAACGCAGCGCAGATACATTCCTAGGAGTACCTTTTAATATCGCCTCCTACGCATTGTTGCTACAAATGGTAGCACAAGTTACCGGATTACAAACCGGCGATTTTGTTCATACACTAGGTGACACACATATCTATACCAACCACTTGGAACAAGTAAAACTTCAATTGAGCCGTGAACCTCGTCCCCTACCTCAAATGAAAATCAATCCGGACATAAAGGATATATTCAGTTTTAAATATGAAGATTTTGAATTGGTGAATTATGATCCATGGCCACACATTGCAGGTAAAGTATCTGTTTAGTAGTTATGGTGAATAAGCTACGCAAGGTTATTCATCACTTACCACTAATATCACTAAACATTCACCACTAATCACTCATCACTATGAATATTTCAATTATAGTAGCAATAGCACGCAACCACGGCATTGGATTTGAAAATAAATTATTATACTGGCTTCCCAACGATTTGAAACGTTTTAAAGCCTTAACAACCGGACATACTATTATCATGGGGCGCAAAACCTTTGAATCACTTCCAAAAGGAGCACTTCCCAATCGTCGGAATATTGTATTAAGCCGCCGGGAAGGAGCAGCCTTCGCCGGGGCTGAATGTTTCCCCTCATTAGAGATCGCTTTATCCCACTGCAAAGAGGAAGAAGAAATATTTATTATAGGCGGTGCCAGCTTGTATAAAGAGGCAATGCATATAGCCAGACAATTATATATCACATTTATTGATGACACATCCAAGGAAGCTGATGCTTATTTTCCCGAAATAAAGAAAGAGGAATGGAAAGAAACAGGTAGAGAAGATCACCCGACAGATGAAAAACATCTCTACCCGTATAGTTTTATTAATTATAGCCGCATAAAGTAACAATTAATCTTCATCAGCTAAATCGAGAATAGGCATTTGTCTCTTAATAGCCTCATTAAATGATATAATAGTTTCTGAACGAGCCAAGCCCAATGGTTGTAACTTATCATGGATTATGCTAAGCAAATGATGATTGTTCTTTGCATAAATCTTGATAAACATATCATATTGTCCCGTAGTGAAATGACATTCTACGACTTCAGGAATACCTTTTAAAGCCTCTGTCACTGAATCAAATTGTTCCGGATCTTTCAGATAAAGACCAATATATGCACATGTTTCATATCCGATCTTTTCTGGATCAATGACATATTCAGATCCTTTAAGAATCCCCAAATTGGTTAGCTTCTGAATACGCTGATGAATGGCAGCACCGGATACATTGCAAGCACGGGCTACTTCCAGAAACGGAATACGAGCATTGCTGGCTATCAACCTTAAGATCTGCTCATCCAAACTGTCTAATTGATGATGTCCCATTCTTTTTAGTTTAATTTTCTGCAAAGATATGACTTTTCTCGACAATATTCGTGCGATTCATAACTTTTATTGTATAAATACCAATAATTTAATAGAATATTCTATCTTTGTAGAAAATGCGCAAACGATGAAAAAGACATTTATTTTTATTTTATGGAGTTTATTCAGCGTAGCTGTAAACGCACAAAATTTTAATGACTATTTCGAAGACAAAACGCTTCGAGTAGATTATATTTTTACTGGTAATGCCACTAAACAAGAAATATATTTGGACGAACTGTCAAGTCTTCCGAAATGGGCTGGACGCAAGCATCATCTAGCAGAGCTTCCCTTGGCTGGCAACGGTGAAATCACGATGAAAGATAAGGCAACAGGAAAAACTATTTATCGAACATCATTCTCAAGCCTTTTCCAAGAATGGGTAAGCGAAGAAGAAGCAAATAGGATAAAAAAAGGATTCGAGAATTCTTTTCTTTTGCCTTATCCCAAAAAGGAAGCAATAGTGACCATATCTTTAAAAGATGTATATCATAAAGTAAATGCCTCACTCACACATGAAATAGTCCCCAATGATATTTTAATCCATCAACGGGGAACAAACCATATTACCCCCCATCTCTATCTTCTGCAAAGCGGAAATACCGCAGATTGTATCGATGTAGCAATCATGGCAGAAGGATATACAGAAAAAGAGATGGATATATTTTATAAAGATGCCCAGACGGCATGTGACGCCCTGTTCAGTCATGAACCTTTCAAGAAACTGAAGGAGAAATTTAATATTGTTGCTGTAGCAAGCCCTTCGGAAGACAGCGGAGTCAGCATACCGGGACAAGGCAAATGGAAATCTACGGCTGTAAGTTCACATTTCAACACTTTCTATTCTGACCGGTATCTCACTACCAGTCGGGTAAAAAGTATTCATAATTGGTTGGCTGGAATTCCTTACGAGCATATCATTATTCTAGCCAATACAGACACCTATGGAGGAGGTGGCATCTATAACTCATATACACTGACCACAGCTCACCATCCGGATTTTCAACCAGTTGTAGTTCATGAATTCGGCCATAGTTTTGGAGGATTAGCAGATGAATATGCATATACCGAAGCTCCAAGCCCGCAATATCCATATGAAGTGGAACCTTGGGAACCGAATATCACCACATTAATTGATTTCGACAGTAAATGGAAAGATATGATTCCGAAAGGTACTGCCATACCTACTCCGGTAGCTACAGAAAATGCCGACTTATACACCAAAGTAGGAGTCTATGAAGGAGCAGGCTATACGCAAAAAGGACTTTATCGCCCTACTACCGAATGCAGAATGAAGATAAACGAAGCACCTGCATTCTGCCCGGTATGCCAACGTGCATTAGAAAGACTAATAAACTTTTATACCGCAAAATAGGTTTATACTTAAGACTAAACAAAGACAGATAAAATGATTGAAATTAAACAAGTAAAAACACAAGATGAGGTAAACTATACCTTTGTAGAAAAATTAATGCATACGGCATTCCCTCAAGAAGAACGTCGTGATACTGTACAACAGAGAGAATATTCTGATAATAATCTCCGGTTCTGTAACAACATTATTTTAGAAAACGGTAACAGCATTGGTATGATCAGTTATTGGACAATGGGAGATTTTTACTATATCGAACATTTTGCTATTGATCCCAGTCTCAGAAACGGCGGTTATGGAAAACGTGTACTGGAAATGATAAAAAAACAATTAAAAGGTCCAATTGTATTGGAAGTAGAGGAGCCTAATGATGAAATGAGCACACGCCGTATTCACTTCTATAAACGTTTGGAATTCACTTTGCATAAAAAGCCCTATATGCAACCTCCCTACCGTAAGGGAGATAACGGTCTACCAATGCTCTTAATGACCTATGGGGATATAGATATGGAAAGTGATTTTGAGAAAGTTAAAAAGACTCTTTATAAAGAAGTTTACGGACAAGAAATCTGAACATTCATTCTTCATCTTTCTTCAATTACTATAATGCTGACTCGCGCAGGAGTTTATCCTCAAAAGGTCCATTGTACATACTATTACTATACCATAGGTAGCAGATTAAATCCGTTCATAACAAATAAATAGAATAGAAGACATAAAAAAGGAAGCTGTTAAAAACAGCTTCCTTTTTTATCTATGCTTATATAACTATTACTGACGTTGAGTAGCTGAATAGTTAATTTTCAAAGCGTAAGCCTGACGAAGTGCCTGTTTAACATCGGTTACGATACCCATTCTTGTGTCCTTATCAACTTTCAAAGAAACGGTCATAAACGGCTGATCTTCTTCTTTCATATTCAAACGCTCTTGAGTAATGTAGTCCTGAACTTCAGATACTTCAGCAAACTTATCGTTCAACTGAATACGGCTTTCAGCACCCATTTTCTTTTGGAACTCCGGCAACGGCTTACCTATATAGATAAAGGAAACCAAAGACTTCTTTTCCAATTTTTCCAACTCTGTTCCTTGAGGAACCTGAAATTGAACCTTCAATGTAACCTCACGCATGGTTGTCACAATCATAAAGAAGAACAACATGGTAAAGATAAGGTCAGGCAATGAAGAGGTATTCAACTCAGGCATTCCACGTTTACCTGTTTTATTAAATTTTCCCATTACTTACCTCCATACTTTTTAGGTTCAGCTTCAGAAATCTTCTGCGGATAATATTCACGAATTGCTTTTTGCTCATCTTCATCACATTGAGCGTAAGTCTTGCCGAATTTAGCCTTTCCTAGCTCGTCTCGTAACTCATTATAAGCAGCAACCAATTCATTCTGTACGTCAATATATGCTTTATAGCTAGTACCAACGTCATTCTGAACAGAGATTACATGCTTTTCCGTAATCATACAATCACCCAGCAAAGGAATATTCTTTCTATGCTTTTCAGGCAATTTTTCATCATCATACGGATTGACTATAAATTCTTTTGCCTTTTCTTTTAATTGCTTAATGTCAATGTAGTCCTGACCACACATCAGTTGGTCATCTTTGTTCAAACGAACCTGGAGTACATTACGTTCCTTTACAATAATATCATCTTGTTTCTGATCCTTGTTTTCGGGAGGAGGCGGAAGACGTCTCGCCAAACCACGGTCAGTATCCATTGATGTTGTAATCAGGAAGAAAATAAGCAACATAAAGGCAATATCAGCTGTTGAACTGGAGTTAATTCCAGGTACGGCTCTTTTCTTTCTTGCCATTTTACTTACTTTGTTTTTTAATTGTTAAATATCAATGAGATAATATTATTTCTTAAAGATACCTGTCATATTTACCAAAGTTGCTAAAGCAGCAATACCCAGTAAGAAATAAATTGAATAGATAAACATATCTGTTATCTTCAACCAGAAAGTATCCGTATAAGGAGCTTCATTAGCTGTAATCGTTGCATCAGATCCCATAGCATAAGATATTAATACTACAGCAACCAACAAAACGAGACCAAGTAAAGATTTTATAGCTCCCATCGGATTATCTTTTAAAGCTGCGCCAAACTGTGCAATTGCTGCAATAACCGTCAAGCCAACAGTTACACCAAACAATGCATACATTAAGTATATCAATGTTTCAGTGTGTTCGGGAGCATTCATATCTCCCACCGGATTATTATATCCTACCAAGAAGAACATGCCCAATACTACCAAAATAACGGCAAAGCAGACATATAAAGCATAGTAGGACATTTTATATGATAATTTAGCCATTGTCCTAATTATTTTTTGTATTTCAAGTTGTACTTCATGATCATGTCAAGCAAAGTAATAGAAGAATCTTCCATAGCGCTTGTCAAAGCTTCAATTTTAGAAAGGATGTAGTTATAGAATACCTGCAGAATCAATGCTACAACCAAACCAAAGATAGTAGTAATCAAAGCCACTTTCATACCACCTGCTACAACTGTCGGAGAAATATCACCTGCCTGCTGGATTTTATCGAACGCCATAACCATACCGATTACAGTACCCAAGAATCCCAAAGACGGAGCCATGGCAATAAACAATGTAATCCAAGAACATCCTTTTTCAAGATAACCAGCCTGAACACCACCGTAAGAAACAACAGAACGTTCAACAACATCAACACCATCGTCAATTCTCATTAAACCCTGATAACAAATAGAAGCAACAGGACCGCGAGTATTACGACATACGGTTTTTGCAGCTTCTACATCACCTTTTTCCAAAGCAGCCTCGATGCTAGTCATCAACTTCTTTGTATTAACTTCTGCCAAGCTCAAATAAATAATACGTTCAATGCAGAAAGCCAAACCTAAAACTAGTGCTATTGCTACCAGAGACATAAAACCAGCATCACCTTCGATGAACTTAGTTTTTAACTCTTTGTGAAGACCACCACCTTCTTCAACCACTGCTGCTTCAGTAGTCTGTTCTGTTTGAGCCGGAGCTGCGTCTTGAGCCATAATAGGCTGAACTGATCCTAAAGTAAGGACTCCCATCACTGCAAGAATTGCAAATAACTTTTTCATTGTGTGTCTAATTTTTTAAGATTAATTAATTAATTGTTATTTATTTGTTTTAATTGTTTTCCTGCTTTTACGTTTTCCATAACAACAGCGGAGAGAGCGGGATTCGAACCCGCGAAACACTTTTGGCGTTTACACGCTTTCCAGGCGTGCCTCTTCAACCACTCGAGCATCTCTCCTTATTTCGGGCTACACAATACTATCTTTTTTAAAATCGGGTGCAAATTACAAAGAAAATCGGGAATTGCAAGCGATTTCAGCTACAAATGTATTCTTTTTTTTCGTCTTACGTAGAATTAACCCTGTCATTATTGGAATTACTCATCAAAATTAATAAACTTTAAAAACTTATTCAGCCATTTTGAACACTTTTAAAGCATTATTGGTCGTGATTCTGTCTATGTATTCAAAATCCACAGCATAGATTTCAGCAAGTTTCATAGCTACATTCTTTATATAAGAAGACTCGTTCCGTCTTCCCCTAAAAGGCACTGGAGCCAAATAAGGAGAGTCTGTTTCAAGGACAATTCTATCCAAAGGCAGATGCGTCAAAATTTCGGGCAAACTACTCTTCTTGAATGTAACAACTCCATTTATTCCAAAGACAAAACGCGAATACTCCAACACCTTCTCAGCCTCTTCTAAAGTTCCCGTAAAACTATGGAAGACCCCACTTAACTCAGTCGTTTTGTAAGGCTCCATCACTTCAAACAACTCAGGAAAAGCTTCACGACAATGCAGCACCAAAGGCAAATGATATTCTAATGCCCACTGAACCTGTATATCCAATGCTTTCTGCTGTTCTTTCAAATAGGTTTTATCCCAATACAAATCCATCCCCACCTCCCCTATAGCAATAAAAGGATGCCCATCGGAGAATATTTTTTTCATTTCATGAATACGGAACAATGAATCTGCATCAACAGAAGTAGGATGAAATCCGATCATTGGAAAACAATATCCCTGATATGCCGTGCAAACACTCAGCATCGCCTCTATAGTAGTATCATCAATATTAGGCATGAGAACTTTAGAAACTCCAGCAGCCTTGGCACGTTCTATCACCGCCGGCAAATCTTCCGTAAATTCTTCGGCAAACAAATGAGAATGTGTATCAATCATATCACACTTTCCTATTCATTAAATGACAAACAAAAGATTTCAACTCTTCTTTTTTCCCGGAAGGCATAGCTATACTTTCCAATAAAGAAAGTCCTTCAGCATAATAAGCATTAATTTTCTCTTCACAAATCCTGCCGATGCCAATCTTATCATAAAGTTCTGTCACAGCCTTTATCTTTTCCTCCGGATAGAAATCAGTAGATGAAATCCATTTTTCCAATTCTTTCCGTTGATGTCCGTCGGCCAAAGTTAAGGCATTAATCAGCATAAACGTTTTTTTATTACACAAGATATCCCCTCCAATATTCTTTCCAAATACTTTCGGATTCCCATATACATCCAGAAAATCATCCTGTAATTGAAATGCTAATCCCATTTTAATACCGAAATCGTATAATTTTTGTGCATCCTCTTCCGAAGCATCCCCTAACACCGCACCAATTTTTAAAGCGGCAGACAAAAGTACCGATGTCTTCAAACGAATCATCTCAATATATTCAGATACGGTAACATCACTACGTGTCTCAAATTCCATATCCCACTGCTGCCCCTCACAAATTTCCAAAGCTGTCTGACTGAAAATATCCATTACTTGCTTTAAATAGCTATCCGGACAATTATTCATCAGCCGATAAGCCAATACCAACATGGCGTCTCCTGAAAGAATAGCCGTATTTTCATCCCAAACCTTATGCACTGTAGGCTTATTTCTGCGCATATCCGCACGATCCATCAAATCATCATGCAACAATGTATAATTATGATAAGTTTCTATACCTGCCGCCTGTGATAAAATATCATCCACATTTTCTTTATAAAGCTGATAAGACAGCAACATCAAGACAGGACGTATACGTTTGCCACCTAATGAAAGGACATATTCTATAGGAGCATATAACCCTTTCGGTTCACGCATATAGGGCATTGTAGCAAGGTAGGTATTTACCTTATCTAATAATTGTTCTGCAGAAAAAGCCATAAGATTGTTTTAATTAAGGGATTATTAGAAAAAGAGGCTGCCTCAAAGCAGCCTCTCAATTAAGATATTGAAGTATTTTTATTACTGTAATTTGAAAGTTACAGGCACTGTATATTTCACACGTACAGCCTTACCACGTTGTTTTCCAGGTTTCCATTTCGGCATGGTCTTGATTACGCGGAGAGCTTCCTTATCCAAGTAGGGGTCTACACTACGTACAACCACCGGGTCAACGATAGAACCGTCCTTATTAACGACAAACTGAACGATAACCTTACCTTGTACACCATTTTCCTGAGAAATAGTGGGATATTTAATATTCTTACCTAAGAATTTCAAACATTCAGCCATACCCCCAGGGAATTCAGGCATTTCTTCTACTACTTGGAAAATTTGTTGTTCTTCGGGTTCTTCTTCTTCAACTTCAACCGGAACGTATTTAACTTCTACTGCCTGACCGGTTTCTTCTGAAGCCTGAATAGTCGTTTCTTCTACTTTAGCATCGTTTTCAACGATCTGAAGCACTTCTTCTACTTTAGGAGCTTCGGGAGGAGGAGGAGCTTGTTTTTGTTCCTGTTCCGTAATAGGGATAATTTCTTCTTCAAATACGACATCAGTTATACCTGTATCCGTAGTCACTTGCTTGTCGCGATCAGTCCATTCGAAAGCTACAAACATGAGAGCAAGGATAAACACATAACCGATAAGCAGCCAGGTACTCTTTTTACCTTCGAGATCTGCTTTAGGCGATTTTTTAACTTCCATAAATTGTGTTTTAAAAATTAAGTGTTTCTCACTGAGGGCAAATGTAACACAAATCTTTTAAATAAAAAGTATTTTCACATGAAAAATATGCTAATTCATTTTATTTTCATCCGATTTCATAGACATACACCCAACTTTTATCTATCTTTGAAGCGTTTTTAATAGTCACCTATACATTAATTATATATGAAGAAAATAACTATTGCCATTGACGGTTATTCATCATGTGGAAAAAGCACTATGGCCAAAGACTTGGCACGTGAAATAGGATATATCTATATTGATAGCGGTGCCATGTATCGTGCTGTTACATTATATAGTCTACAGAAAGGGTTCTTTTCGGAAAAAGGTATCGACACCGAAGCGTTAAAAACAGCAATGCCCGATATACATATTTCATTCCGGTTGAATCCGGAAACACAACGTCCCATGACTTTTCTGAACGATACAAATGTAGAGGATGCCATCCGCAGCATGGAGGTTTCTTCTCATGTAAGCCCTATCGCCGCCTTGGGCTTTGTACGTGAGGCTTTGGTAAAACAACAACAGGAAATGGGAAAGGCCAAAGGAATTGTCATGGACGGAAGGGACATTGGAACCGTTGTTTTCCCCGATGCCGAACTGAAAATATTTGTAACCGCCTCGGCTGCCATACGTGCACAGCGCCGTTATGATGAATTGAGGAGTAAAGGGCAAGAGGCCTCTTATGAAAAAATCCTGGAAAATGTGGAAGAACGTGACCGTATAGACCAAACCCGTGAAGTCGGTCCGTTACGACAAGCGGATGACGCTATCTTATTAGACAACAGCCACATGAGCATTGCCGAACAGAAAGAGTGGCTGACCGAAAAATTTCAAGCAGCTATAAATGGTTAACATAGAGATAGACGAAGGATCTGGGTTCTGCTTTGGAGTCACTACGGCCATCCGTAAAGCAGAAGAAGAACTGGCAAAAGGAAACACTCTTTATTGCCTGGGAGACATTGTACACAACGGACAGGAATGTGAACGACTAAAAAAAATGGGGCTTATCACAATCAACCACGAAGAGTTTGCCCAATTACACGATGCCAAAGTACTGTTACGTGCACATGGAGAACCTCCTGAAACATACGCTATAGCTCGTACCAACAACATCGAGATCATTGACGCCACCTGTCCAGTAGTATTACGTCTTCAAAAGCGCATCAAACAGGAGTATGATAATGTTCCGGCAAGTCAAGACACACAAATCGTGATTTATGGCAAAAACGGTCATGCCGAAGTACTGGGGCTGGTAGGCCAAACTCATGGAAAAGCAATTGTCATAGAAACACCTGCTGAAGCTGCTCATTTAGACTTCACTAAAGACATACGCTTGTACTCCCAGACAACCAAATCTCTGGAAGAATTCTGGCAAATCATAGAATATATCAAGGAACACATTTCACCCGATGCCACTTTTGAATTTTACGACACAATCTGCCGGCAAGTGGCCAACCGGATGCCTAACATCCGCAAATTTGCAGCAGCGCATGATCTGATCTTTTTTGTCTGCGGACGAAAAAGTTCAAACGGAAAGATCTTATATCAAGAATGCAAAAAGATTAATCCGAATTCATACCTCATTGACCAGCCGGAAGAAATAGACCGGAACTTGCTCGAGAACGTCCGTTCCATCGGCATTTGTGGAGCAACTTCCACCCCCAAATGGTTGATGGAAGAATGTAAAAAAGCAATCTTAAACGAAAAATAGACCAATAAAAAATAGAAAATTATCGTTGTCCAACTGATAATTTGTTAACTTTGCGACATAAAAATATTAAAATGGGTATTTATGGGAACGATTAAAAGCATTGGTATTTTAACCTCTGGAGGAGATGCTCCGGGAATGAACGCTGCCATTCGTGCAGTCACACGTTCTGCCATCTATAACGGCTTGAAAGTATATGGCATTTATAGAGGATACAAAGGATTGGTAACAGATGAAATTCAGGAATTCAAAAGCCAAAATGTTAGTAACATCATACAAATGGGAGGTACCATTCTGAAGACCGCCCGTTGCAAAGAATTCACGACACCCGAAGGACGGGCACAAGCTTACGAAAACATGAAGAAGCATGAAATCGACGCTTTAGTCATTATAGGTGGTGATGGTTCTTTGACTGGTGCACGTATTTTCGCACAAGAATTTGATGTTCCTTGTATCGGTCTGCCCGGAACGATTGACAACGACCTGTATGGAACCGACACCACCATCGGCTATGATACAGCTTTGAACACAATTTTAGATGCAGTAGATAAAATCCGTGATACGGCAACTTCTCACGAACGTTTATTTTTTGTTGAAGTAATGGGACGTGATGCAGGCTTCTTGGCATTGAACGGTGCTATTGCCGCAGGTGCAGAAGCAGCTATTATTCCGGAATTCAGCACAGAAGTTGACCAATTGGAAGAATTCATCGAACATGGTTTCCGCAAATCCAAGAGCAGTAGTATCGTATTAGTAGCCGAAAGCGAACTGACCGGGGGTGCAATGCACTATGCCGAACGTGTGAAGAACGAATATCCGCAATACGATGTGCGTGTAACGATATTAGGACATTTGCAACGTGGCGGACGCCCCACAGCGCATGACCGAATTATTGCCAGCCGTATGGGAGTGGCTAGCATCCAAGCACTATTGGAAGGACAACGTAATGTAATGATTGGTATTGATGATGATAAGATTGTTTATGTACCTTTCGCTAAAGCTATAAAGAACGACAAGCCTATAGACAGAGAATTGGTGAACGTACTTCATGAACTTTCTATCTAATTTTTATCCACCACAGGTACACAAAAAACGCAGATTATAATTATTCATTAAATCTGCGTTTTTTATGTTACCTGTAGTAGTAGGAAAACCTTATTTCAAGGTTGAGAAATAAGCATCCAATAACTTTTTGGCAGCAACAAACGAAGTCAGTTTGCCATTCAGCACCTCTTCCTCTTTTGCAGCCAACATAGAAATTATCTTTTCATTATTATAGAAACTATCACGCAGATGCTCGTTGATAGACTCATACATCCAATACTTAGCCTGTTCATTTCTGCGATATTCAAAATACCCATTCGCTTTCACAAAAGCGAAGTATTCATAGATCATATCCCAGATTTCTTTAATTCCAATACCATAAAAGCCGGAATACGTCATTACTTTAGGACTCCAGCCCGAATCAGGAGCAGGAAACAAATGTAAAGCATTACGGAAATGACTGGCAGCCAGTTTTGCTTTCTCAATATTGCTGCCGTCAGCTTTATTGATAACGATTCCATCCGCCATTTCCATGATACCTCTCTTAATCCCCTGCAATTCATCACCAGTACCGGCCAGTTGGATCAGCAAAAAGAAATCCACCATAGAATGCACTGCTGTTTCGCTCTGCCCTACTCCAACCGTTTCAACAAAAATCTTATCAAAGCCCGCCGCCTCACAAAGTATGATCGTTTCACGAGTCTTACGAGCTACTCCTCCCAACGAACCTGCTGACGGACTAGGCCGTATAAAAGACTTCGGATGGACAGATAGTTTCTCCATGCGGGTCTTATCTCCCAAAATACTGCCTTTAGAACGCTCACTACTGGGATCAATAGCTAAAACAGCTAATTTTCCTCCCTTCTCAAGCACATGCAATCCAAATACATCAATAGATGTACTCTTGCCGGCACCGGGCACACCACTGATACCGATTCGCATAGAATTTCCGGAATAAGGCAGACACTTCTCTATCACTTCCTGGGCAATAGCCTGATGTTCCGGTTTTACACTCTCCACTAAAGTAACCGCCTGACTCAATACGGTCACATCACCTTTTACGATGCCTTCTACATATTCACCTACGGAAAACTCACGACGACGAGGTTTTTTACGTAGTTTCAAATAAGGATTCACAATAGATGGTTGCTCAATACCTTTGTTCACTGTCAATCCCTTATATTCTTCACTATTTTCAGGATGTTCCATAGCTATTTTTTTGAGGTTACTTTTACTTTAATAATTATCTTCGGATTGTTAGGATCATTGGTTATCATCAGGACACGTGGAGTACCCTTTACTTTCTTCAAATTTTGACCGAAAGCAGTAATCTTCAACTTGGTAGACGCACCCGGTTTCAAGACACGTTTCTTCAACTGGACCCCCAAAGCAGAATTGAACACCTGCAAATCACGAATTTCCAGATTAGATTTTCCTACATTTTTAATAATAATCGTATGTGCTTTCTTTTCATCACTTTCCAGTTCTCCCATCTGCAACTCTTCGGCAGAAAGATGAATGGCAGGCGGATTCAAGCGTTCCTGCTGACTGATATGTGAGAAATCCGGCAACAATACGGCAGAAACCGGAATTTCATTTTCTTCTCCCACCTTATCTCCCAGGAAACGGGAAAGATAAACAGACGCCGTTGTCAAACCCAGTTTAGGTAACTTTTCCGTATCAAGAGTTATCTTGATTTTACCTGTACGTCCTCTTCCCAGTTTTTCCGGAATGGCAACAGCACTGAGGTAAGGAGGCAAATGCATCAACACAGGGGTGTATAACCTATCTGACGTATTGGCAACCAACAGTTCCATAGTTGGTTTATCCCCTTTATTAGCATCTTCAAATTCTATTTCCTCCTTATTCAAACGGATAGCTCCAATCTGAAAAGGATGAGTGAAAGTATAGTTTTTAGGATCGGCAGTCACTTCTCCCCGAATAGCCAGATAGATAGGTTTATTGGAGGCATTGCAATAAATGCCTACGCTCTTCTGAAAACGTCCGATGGCTTTGGCGTCAAAAGTAGAACTGACACTCCCGGTCTTTCCCGGGGCAATCGGTTCTTTGGTCCAATCAGCAACCGTGCAGCCACAAGAAGTTGTCACATTAGATATCACTAAAGGTTTATCTCCTTTATTAGTGATTTTAAAGGTAGCCGTCACCGGATTTTTCCATAAAATAGTTCCAAATTCATGCGTTGTCTTATCAAATAATGCTTTGGGTTGTGCCTGTACTCCCAAAGTCACTCCCATTAACAAACTTACTATCAGTATAATATGTTTCATACAATTATTTTATGCTTTTTAGATAGCAAAGATAGACAAAAAACATCCTTTACCCATTTTTTCAGCCTATAATTTATTTTATCTTATGAATAACCTTTATCTTTGTCCCGCATTAAAAATCAGATAAATTATGAAAATAGTAAAACATTACTGGTTCATTGCCATTGCATTGATTACAATGATAAGTTTTTCTTCATGTGAAAGCGATGAAGAAAGAGGATTTGATATTTCAGGATTATACGGTAAGACTTGGTGGGGCGAAATGGGATTTGAGGACCCATACGGAGAACGGCTTTACAGTTATATTACATTCACCTCAGGTGCTTTCCCGGATCATGGTGTAGGTACGGAAGAACGCTGTTACTATGATGATGAACTTTATAGGGTATATAAGTTTGACTGGGAAATTCAAAACGGTTGGTTATATCTATATTATTCAGATGGTTATACATTTATAATTGAATATCCATCCGTTTCAGGCCGCTATTTTTATGGCACGGCTGAAGATGGTTTTGAAATAAGATTAGAATGGGTGGACGGCAGAAGCATAAGAAAAAAAGTAAGTTAGCAAGCTAACTTACTTTTTATGAAATCACACAACTAATTCCAGACATCCTGTTTCTCTATTCCACCATCACCCGATATCCTCCCGTATGCCCTCCGAATTCCGGAGCATAAGCAGACTGAACAGTTGCAATTCCAGCCTGATATTCTCCTGTCCGGTTCACATACACCTGATACTCTATCACATAAGTTCCTTTTCTCATCTGATCGATAAAGAACTGGGTCGAAGCATCTTTGGTAGCCTGATAATATCCCAGCCCGTTGCTCCAACGAAATCCCGAAACTGCCTGTAACGGTTCCATACAAGCTGCACGGTCATCCTTGATCTGAACAAAATCCATATCACGGTCAGCCTTCACAGTCAGGCGAACGGTAATCTTATCGCCAACTTTCAATGGAGCTGATTCATTCAAAGCCTCATCCCCTTTATATAATTGACGGCTGACAGACAATCCGTTTCCCTGCCCGCTAATTTGATCCATACTTTCCAGATATTGGGCATAAACGGCTCCCCAACCCATTCCGGCTCCTTCTTTATCCACCCTTATTTTCTTGATATTCATCACATCACCGGACATCGTCTTCTTGATATAACCGATGGCATCATCTGCCGGAGTCCGGATCACTTCTTTACCTAAAGTAATCTCTACTCCTCCTGTATTTGCCAATAAATCCGAAGTTCCTGTAGCCATCAATACATACACCGCATCAGCCGTAGCTATCGGCGTTTCCCAAGTCTGTGTCTGTTTCTGCTTCAACAGCCAGCGTTTCATTTCATCAATAGCTTTCGTATCTTTTGTTATACGCTGTATAGCTTCCATAGCAGCCACTTCAGTCGGAATTTTATAACTGAACCATGAATATCGGGCTTTAGGAGTATCAAAGTAACGCCCCATTTCATCCGTCACAACAGAATACTCCATCAATGACTGCATAAACAACTTGGCCTCTGCCACCTTACCGGCTTGCTGCAAGATGATAGCTCCCAACGCCTTTCCATAAATCGTCAGTTCTTTTCCCTCACCGGACAACTTGTCTATGAAATACCGGTTCACCTTTTCATCAACCGGAGCCTTGCCATCCAAAGCGCAGATATACAAATACCTGAGAACCTGTTCTGACGGACGGATACCGACAGCCCCTTTCTTTTCAGCTTCTTTCATAGACTTATACTCTTCGGCAGCCTGCTTGCCTAAATACTCGAACCCTTTTTGAATCATAGGCTGCATCCGGCTGTCAGCATCCTGAGGAGTCAATGCATTCAGCCGGACAAGCATTTCCATTACCTGAGTGGTTACATAGCGGCTGCCTTGCATACCTTTATACCAACTCCATGCGCCATCTCCATTTTGCAATTCTCTCAGTTTCTCTACAGAAACTGCCAGTCCGCTGTTCATTGTATTCAGGTCAAACAAAGTGGCGATACGCTGTTTTTGTTCGGCTTCATTGGTAGCTTCTGTCAGCCAGGGAGTTTCAGCCAGCAGGATATTTTTCAGTTCCTGATTCTTTTGCAGATTGCTCATAAAAGTCTCCTTTGTACCACCTTGAGCCTTCCAGCTATCAAAGACTTGCTTGATACGGGGATTTTCTTTGACTATACATGCAGCCAATGAATGGGCATAATAAGCGGTAGCCCAGGAAAGAGCATCTTCATTCTGAGGATTAGCCACTACAGGCAAAGCCTGCACGGCATACCAAGCCGGATGGGCAGTAAATTCTACGGTCAACCGTTGTTCGGAAGCCGTTTTGCTATGCTTGTTAAACAGATTTTCCAAAGAGAAAGTATGCACACCTTCCCCATTCACGTTCAGAGGAACGGTTTCCGTCACCCACTGTTTGTCTGTCAGAACGGGAATGTAACGCTGTTCTCCATCACTGAAGGTATCTCCATCCGCTACCATCCGGCATGCCATTACCGCATATTTGTCACTCACTTCAAAAGCAAAGTTCACATGCCCGGTTTCTCCTCCCTTCATATCGAACTTCTGTTTTTGTGAATAGAATACCTTTTCTGTTTCCGGATTAAACAATTCCATGCGGACAGTCCCTTTCACCCCCTTGTCCGACAGATTCATCAGTGAAGCGGCAATATTCGCTTTATCTCCCACGCGGACAAAACGGGGCATATTAGGTTGAAGCATAAATTCCTTGCTGGCAGTAGCGGTAGCTTCTATTTTTCCATAATCCACATTCTGGGTATGTGCCAAGCCCATAAACTTCCATCGGGTAAGGCTCTCGGGCAATACAAAGGAAATACTGACTTCACCTGTTTCATTGGTGCGGAGCTGTGGATAAAAGAATGCCGTTTCCGCAAAGTTTTCACGTATCTGTATATCACCTGTTTCTGCCAGTTCTTCAGAACTGCCCATTTCTGCCTTTTCCTGTGCAGACGTCTCTACCATTTCTTCCTGGAGCACCATATCAGTAACAGCCTCCTGGTTCATCACAGCATTTGCGGCACTCCTGCCTCTAATCTTCAAAGCTCCTGTAAGAGTGGCACGAGGACTGCCTCCGTAACCTACCACCACAGCCTCCATTCTTCCTGTAGATGGAATGATCAATTCACTATATTCCAAAGGAACCGCACGGAACCTCTTCAACGGGAAATCAACATACAAATAAGCATTCCGCATATAGGATGTATTCCAATAAGTCAAAGGAACCACATAATGAAAGTCCACTCCAAAGTCCAGCTTATGTGCACTATAGATTTTATCCAGAGAAGCATCATACATGGTAGCCAGCATTTCAGCCTCAGCCGGACGTCCATCCGGATAAAGTACCGTCAGTTTCCATTCCTCTTGCTGTCCCGGACGGAGTTTGTCACGGAACGTAGTCCATTTCAGCTGCAACTTCTTCTCAGGGGCCGGTTTCATAATCCGTGCATTATGACTGTAAAGTCTGCCGTCTTTCACAAATGCCATACTTACCAGAATGCCGTCACCATATTCCTTCTTATAAGGGAAGCGGAAACTGATCACCGAGTCCGAAAGCTGTATACGTTTGCTTTCCAAGCGCTTATTGCCTGCAAACACATCATAAAGCAGATAGACATTCTTTTCGCTGCTACCTATATATATAGTAGCTGGAGATGCTGCATCAAATTCCAGACCATCCTGATAGAACCAATCCGTTATCACGAAAGGCGGACGCTTGTCGTTCAATGAGAACAAAAGGAAATTCTTAGATGCCGTACACTCTCTGCCTTGTGTATCCTTAGCCGAAAGCTTCAAACGATAATTACCGGAAGGCAGGGCATAAATAGCCTCAGGAATAAAACTCTTGTTAGCTTCCACCGTACCGGTCAATACCTTTCTGCCTTCTTTTTCCTGACCGTCTTTCTGCTTCTCCATCTCGACTACCTGATAAGTAACCGGAGTATCTACCGGCTCACCCGAAAGATTCATGGCTGTCAGTTTTATTTCCAACTTCTTTTCTTTAACCCAATTATCGGGCAGATTATCCATATTCAGCACCATTGAAGTGCTTCCTAAAGGCAATGACAAATTAGCTTGCTGTGTCTCACCTGCACCATCCGTCACATCCGCCTGTATGTTGTACGTATAATACCACAACGGAGATTCTCTCCTGTCCGAGTCTATTTCAAAATGCACCGGAACGGTGAACTTACCATCCGCATCGGTCATTGCCTCTCCCTCCCAACGGGCTGAACCTCTGCCCATAAACCGCCAGAACCAAGCATAGGAACGGGATATATTATAGTGTACCCTGGCATTCTGCACAGGCGCACCGGCAAAAGTCTTTGCCATACCCGCCACTTCTATAGAGTCACCCACTTGATACTCCACTTTCACGGGTTCAAACGTGACATCAAAGGTGGGACGTTTATATTCTTCTACCTTAAAACTGACAGAAGTATCGGCCGCACGCAAGCTAAAATAACCGGTCAGGCAAGGAGAGGGCAAAACAAATTGTCCGCTGAACGAACCAAAACCATTCGTCCATACTTCTACTTTTCCTGTTTCATTATTATTCGCATCATATAGGGATACCGTATATTTTTTATCCGCAAGCACACGCGTAGAATCCTTTTTCATTTCATAAGCCAAGCCGGATACATATACGGTTTGACCGGGACGGTAAATGGATCGGTCGGTAAATAATTGCAAAACTTCTTTTTTCTTGCTCTCTTTATAGTAATAATCGTTTTTCCAAAGATTCAAGATGGGCATCGCATTATCAGTCGCCGTATGTGCATTATACCAGTATTTGTTACTATTCAGGAAATCCAGTTTCAAAGTACCCTGTTTATCCGCCTGATAGGTCTGTTGAGGAGAATAGCCTCCTCCCTTCTCCGTATAAATGGTTACTTCCGCCTCAGAAACAGGCTGTCCGCTCACTGCATCTACCACCACCAGTTCCAACGTACCATCCGGCAAAGGACGATAAATGGTCTTTAAAGCGGTGACATTCATTAATGTTCCGTCCGAAACGCCCTTCTTCCCATCGGGCACTGCCTTTAAGAAATAAATTCCCGCTTGAGGAGCCTGTATGGTCAGGGTGGTATCGATATTCAAATAATCTGTAGTAGGTTTCAAAGAAAAATGCTCCTCGCGTTGCAAACGGGCATATTTACTTTCAAAATGGGTGGTTCTGTTCTGCAATACGGCAGAGGTAACGGGTAAATTCACCTTATATAACTGCAAAGTGATGCCGGTAAGGTTTTTATAATTTACTTTCACCGACTGCTGTTCACCAGGATAAGCCGTAGCTATTTCCAGTGAAAGGCTTGCATTCAGAATTTCCTTTTCTATATTCTTCAGTTGGTTGATACCTTCGTAACGGGGGTATCCGGCTATTCCTTCACGAACTATCCGCAAGCGCTCTACCTGATTATTTTGATACTGTAGGAATTGTGCCAAAGCCAGATAAGCTTCAGGGACTGTTTTCACAGCCGGATAAGTATGAATCCACTTCCGGAGTTCCTGTTGGCATACGTCATTCGAGAAGTTTCCGGAAAAATTGCGGTACAGGTAATTCAATGCATCCACAGCGGTCAGCAACCAACCCTCACGCTCCGTTTCCGTATCATATGCTTTCAGCAAGGACTGATAAACCTGCATGACAGCTGCTGTCAAGTCACAATCAGAGACAGGAACAAACTGATAAGTAACAAACTTATCCATATCCGTCATATCCGCAGGCAGACTGTTTGTCTGATTTGCTTTAGCAGCCGCCTGCCACCTGTACTGCTGCATGATTTGTATGGCACGACGTGCCAACAAGTTGTACAGATTATCACGAAAATACCGTTTACTAGCCTCTCCCACTCTCACCATAGATCTCAATTTCTCGACCGGGACAAGCAATAACCGGTCTTTATCCTTGAGAGAGGCCTGCAAATAGCCCAATCCCCTTTTTACGTCGGCAGACATGGCCATTTCACCCAGAATGGAATACAATATAGCTTTGTCTTCCACACTGCCGGTTTGGGAAGCCCATTGTTCCAAACCATTCATATCTACCTTCAAGCTATCGGGAGTTAAAAGGGAACGGTACTGCATGGCAGTGAGATAGGCTTTCATCATTTGCGGTACATTCTGTTCCACTTTTGCTTTATCGTAGATTTTCATTGCTTTGGAAATGACCGATTGGGGCAGATCCTTTCGTTCCAACACCTCCAGTTCTTTCCACAAATTGTCATAGGTTTGTGCCTGTATAGGAGCAAATACGCTCATTACCAGTAACACTATCAAAGATAAATAACGAATTTTCATATCTACAATCTTTTAGTTCATACTAAGTCTTCTGTAACAAAGAAACGAAATAGATGTTTAAAGACTGCATACGTTTTAATTAAAATAACTAAAACAGAAAAGGAAAGATCTTTCAGCGCAGCCAAAGCAGACGTTGCAGCACCAGTCTTTTATAGGGTTTCTTCATGTCTTCGGGCAGGAAGGAAACATCTATCAGTTCCATCCATTTAATGATGGAACGTCGGAATTTCCGGGCGATGTTCTCTATTACCTTGCCACTGACCCCCGATGCGATTATCGACTTCTCGAAATCGCTTCTCCATATTTTCCTTTTTTTCCCATTAAGAGTCAATGCCAATTCCTCCGTATCCTCGGGCATGACAATAACCGTGGACAGCAAATCGTATGCAGGCGTCAGACTATAGCCCATCCCCGTGTCATACAATGAAAAGTTCTTCAAGTGCATATCCGAGTTTCCCACAATCCACGAGAACACCACCACTTCCCAGAAATTCACCAAATCAAGCTGCGGCACTGCAGAATACTTCTTGATAGTCTTGGCTATCTGCTCATACGAGCCCTTATATTTGTATTCGGTGAGACGTTCCGTCAACTGGCACATGTCCTCCATGGCAATCTTTCCACCATCCGGGCGACGGTCTATGCGCCGGGTGATGTATCCCAATTCGCCATCGGCAAAACGCACCAACCCGTGGGGAACCACCGCTATTTTGGCTGCTTCCGCCATGTGCATGGTCAAATCCTCCAGCTCAGGTAATGCCCGGTAAAAATCAGTCTGGGGCTTCAAAATGAACTTTCCCCACAAGCCCACGATGGTAAAACGGTCCGGCTCGTTCTTTCCGCCGGGATTCACATCGAGCGACAATTTGGCCTGCACGCCCGTCAGCGTAGTCTGTGCCCTCACTACCTGTTTGGCCAGTTCGCCTATTTCACTCCGCACGTAAGGCAATTGAGGCGCCTGACGAGTACCGAAAAGTTTCCGGGCACAAGCCGGATGATAGTCCACCTGTCCTTCCTTCAGTTCCTTATAACAATACAAACACCTTTCCATCATGTTTCCGGTTTATCAGGTTCATCCTCTACTACACTTACTGCCCCGATGCAATCCTTGCAACAGGCCAGCAACAGCGACATACGGTCGCGCCGATTTATCTTCCAACTGTTTTCGGCAATGTTCAGCAACCATCCTTCGGGTATCAGGCCGTCAAAGAACGGGAACAAGACGGTGTCGTGATAGGGTTTGTCCGTCAGTGGCAGTGTCAGACTGACGGCTTCCGCCTTGCCGGAACGCAAGAATCCGGCATCATAGGCAAAGGTGAAACCATTCTCATCTTCCGTCAACAACCCTGCATAGATATCATTCAAGTATATTTTTCCCCTTCTCATGCGCTATGCTCCTTTCCTAAGGGCACAGCCCCTACTTCATGTCCGAAGAGGGCAAGCACCTGGTTTACCTTGTCTATCCGCAAAGTCTGCTTTCCTTGCTCCAACTCGCGCACAAAGCGAAGTCCCACTCCCGCCTTAGCTGCCAAATCTACTTGCGTAAGTCCGAACCGCTTACGCATTTCTTTTACAAACAATGACAATGAATCACTCATAATTACACCCTTTAGGGTACAAATATAGCAAAACCAGCGATAATTACACCCTAATGGGTATAATTTATTGGTTTCTTTCGTATAATATACCCGAAAGGGTGCAAAGTGATTCTTTTTGGCATCTTCCGCAAATACTAATTTGTACATAAAAGACGATCTGTAAATTCTTCTACTGATTCGCCATCACGCTGATGTATTACTTTTCCTTCCTTTAGCAGTTTTATAGGTTAGATGCCCATCATTTCCGTCATATACGGCAGTACCCGATTAATATTCTTGCAATATTAAGATAACCCCTCTCTTATTTCCACAGCTTGATGATACGCCTGCAAACAGGAAACAGGCTTCGCCTGAATAATTCACAGTAACACACAGCCTTTTCATTTAAGCTTTGGATTGGGCGTAATATCCCTACCCATGCCAGTGCGGCATGTTACCTTTATTCTGTCGCCAAAGTTACCCGGTTTATCCTTCAATACAATAATAAGTTGCACCCACTTATGCCATCATGCCATCACTTTTAGCTATAATATACTCATTATAAATCTACTACACACAGTGAGGACATACTAAAAAGTGAGAGCATTGCCCTCACTTTTTAGTATGTCCTCACTCCTTTTTCCTATATTTTCCTCTTAAATCATTCATCCACAACATAATATCCATTCACAGACTTATAAACCGATTATTTGTGAAATCCCCTGTTTTTCAGCTTTCTTTCCTCACATAAGCAGCATAAATAGCGGCCACCGTAGTTTGTGTTATACTTTTCTTCTTTGATGATTGAAAATTCAATATCCGTTAATCACTTAGGTAACTAAGCAATTACAACCTATAAAAAGCAAGAACAGAAAAGGGAGAAAACAACTGAGATACAGTGGAATATGCGCACATAGACTACTGCCAATCCGATGCACAAGCCATGCAACTGCTTTATAAGAACGAACGGTTAGGGGTGAAGAGGAGATATTGCGGTGAAACAACACCGAATTTGAGCAAATTTCGCCTTTTGAGCAGTTGTTTAAATGTCACTTTTATTCTGCTACTACAGAATAGAAAGCAGAAGGAATGATCGCCCATGAAGATTTTCAATCAGCTGCAAGAATATACACGTGAAAAGCTATCAATCAACAAGATGAATTAGTTTGAATGTATTCTCCATAGACTGAATATTTCCTCAAAAGCCAGCAACAAAGGCACTTTGTGCTATGCATCAAAGTTGGAATAATTTATTTTTAAGTATCCATTAGTGAGGGCAATGCCCTCACTAATGATAATGCTACCACCACTAATAAGAAGTTCATTATAAATCAGTTACAACAAAAGTGAGGGAATGAGAGCATTTTCACGTCCAACTTTCTATTGGTTTATTACATCCATGCCGCACTGGCATGGGCAGAAGGATTGTACGCCAAATCCAAAGTTTAAATAAAAAGCCGTGCCACGAATAGAATATTTTCGTATTCTCGTTTGCATATTCACTATCTTTTCTATAAATTACACCGTTTATCAATGAGGTTGGTTGAATATTATTCCATAACTTAATGTGACAGCCTTACCGGGCGTGGTATTTCAACCCCTTCACCTCGGTGTAATGCAGTCCGTCCCATTGCACGGGCATACAGCAGAACTGCCATTTCCGATCTCCCGGGTCACCTTTCCACGGACCGGAGACCGTACGTACCAGCATTTTATTCATACCTTTCTTTAAATGTATCTTTACTGGAGGACGAAAGAAATACCCCTCCTGCGTCAACGGAATTTCAATGCGCCCTCTCCCCCATCCTGTCCACGGCAGGCTTTGGAAAGGCCAGTGAGGAGGATTCACCCGCTCGTCATTGAGCCATACATCCCCTCCTTCATAATCCCAGCTGCCCTGCTGGGGAGCCCTGCCCGAACGGTAGCCACCCGAATGCCCCCACATGCCGTTTAGACCGAACATCAACCAGACTTCCTGGTCAACCGGACTTTCAATATAGGTAAGGGCATAGCAAGTACCCGGCCCTGTCCCCACCGCAGGAGACATCAGCGTAGGCCAATGCCCCGGACGAAAGACTTTGCGGTGGGCATTGAACATATCATACAATGAACGGATCTGCACCGCACCTCCGCAAGCTTCCCGCGACTGCCATCTCAACACGGTGTCATTCACCGCATACGCCTCTTTTATAATACGCTCGGGATCGAACGAAAAATCATTCTGCCCGTGGTGGTCAAACGGGCCTATCAACCTCCACTCCATGTCCGCCTGCTCCACATAGGCGAAAGGAATGCCGACAAAATAATGGTCCCGGTGATAGACCAGCCTGCGTTCGAATTCGGCAAAAGCTTTCCACTCCTCCGTTCCCTTGGAAGGGATACGCGCCATGCAGTCACGCCTCTTTTCGCGGCTTCCCCGCCAGATGCGTTCGGCAAAGGTAAGCACGCAGGGATAAAACGGATACTGCTCCAGCAAACGCTGCTCCGAACCGAGCGCCCCATCCGTCCAGACGCAGAAAATACTTCCCAACGCCCGGGCATCGCCACGGGGCACCTCACACGGCTGCTGGAAAAAGACTTGCGGAACTCCCGTCTGAGAGTCCATCCAGTCCAGATAGAATCCGTTACAGTCTATGTAGCATGCCGACTTGTCCAAGGCATGCCCCACCTCGTTTTCGCCCCAGCACATTCTCACGGCAGCCGTATCAGGCACATATCCGGGCGACCACACCACCACTTCCTTGTGCTTGCCGCGCACGTAACGAATCATTTCCGGCATGAAGTCTTCCATCTTGAACTGCACTTCGTCCGAACCGACATGGAACCATGGGTCGGGAAAAAGGGGAATGATTTCATCCAGCGCCTCTTTCAGCACTTCCATTCCTTTGGCCGACTGCATATCGGCTCCCACCCCCTTCCTGAAGGAGGCACTATGCCCCGGCATATCCACTTCGGGCAGGACACGCATCCCCAGCCCGGCGCAGTATTCCACCAAATCCGCCAGTTCCTGCTGCATATAGAACTTTCCGGGCTGCCTAGTCTTCCAGAAGGTGGCGGTGTCTGTCAGTTCGGGGTGGTTCTTTACCTCCACCCTCCATCCCGGATCGTCCGTAAGGTGCAGATGAAGCATGTTTATTTTATAATGAGACAAGCGGCGGGCCAGTTTCTTGATGAAGTCCACCGAGGCGAAGTTTCGCCCCACATCCAGCATCACCCCCCTCACACTGAACGCCGGCGTGTCTTTAATGGTGCAACAGGCTATTCCGTAACCTTTCTTTTCCTTTACGATAAGCTGCCGCAACGTCTGCAAGCCATTGAAAAATCCTTGAAAGTCGGCAGCAGTGATGCGTACCTCTTTATCGGACACGGCCAGCGTATAGCTTTCCGCCTCTACCGGTCCAGCAGCCTTTAAAGAGCCGCCCAGGACAAACCGGACAGACAGGCAGTCTTTCCCGCCGGCAACCATGCCCCGGTCCAGCGCCACATCTTCCAGTTCCTCCCGAAGCTGCGGAAACTGTTCAACGCCTCCGCCTCCCGCCAGCTTCAGGCAAGAGAAGCGGACTGTTCCCTTCCCTCCGGTCACCTCGGCAGGATAAGGGATAAGACTTGTCGAAAGCTGGTTTTGAGGAGTGGGTAGCGACCATCCCGCAGGTTGGGCTTCCGCCGCCAACCGGATTATTCCCCATAAAAATACTAAAATAATAAACTTCGCATACATATCCTTTTCCTTTCTAATATAAAAAAAGAAGAGGCTGCCCAAGAAGAAAACGGACATTTTTTCCGCCCCTCTCCCGAAACAGCCTCCGCACATAATCACAACTATATTCTTAATACGTTATTGTGTTATCCTGAAAATATCTTTTCACCCAAAAAACAACAACCTTTTATTCCCGTCAATAAGGATTCTGTGTCAAATTTGGATTCATATTCAGTTCGGACTGCGGAATAGGCAACAAAAGATGATTGGTCGAAACGTTGGTCGAACCTTTCTTCTTCATGGTCTCAATATACACTCCGTGGCGGATCAAATCCATGCGGTTGTAGCCTTCGAGGAACAACTCCCAGCTTCTCTCCTGCAAGATAGCGGCACGCAGCGCGTCTTTCGACGGATAATCAGCCAGCTTCAGGTTATGCTCCGCATTACCAAAAGCTCTTTCACGTATTTTGTTTATCAAATCAACAGCCTCCTGAGAAGGACCATTTAGTTCGTTCAATGCTTCAGCACGCGCCAAGATAATATCTGCCAAACGAAGCAATACAACATCAGTACCTTCTGTCCAATCTATGTGAGCGGGGTCCAACGGAAATTTATTCGGGATAGGACCTTCACCTATTCCATGCCCCACTTCTTTCACTACAATCTCGCCTTTTACTTTCGCTTTATACGATGTCAGCAAATCCGCCCTGCGCTTATCTGCCGGATCGAATGAATTATAAAATTCCCATGTGGCGCGGTAGTAATCCCATCCTATCACCGTTCCATCCGGATTCAGAAAATCAGCTGGCTGAAAATGGGCAGCGTATGCGGAATGCTGATAACGCGGAGGAAGACTCGGAATGACAAAAAGAAATTCAGCATTCTTCTCATTTTCTACTCCCCACAACTTGCTGTAATCCTCAATCAGTCTATGAGGTGACTGGGTAATAATCTCGTTAGCAATCTCAGCACATTCTTTCCACATCTTGGCTTCCAAGTATATTTTACAAAGTTTCGCCTTCGCACCCCATTTTGTGAAACGTCCATAATCTTTAGCAGGATAACTATCCGGCAATTTATCCATGGCATCCTTTATCTCGTCAATACAGAACTTGATAACCTCATCCTTAGAAGTCCTGCCCGGCTTCGACATCAAATCGAAATTAGAAGTGGTAATAAAAGGAACGTCTCCATACAAATAAACCAAATCAGCATAGAAATAAGCGCGTATCACGCGAGTTTCTGCGATAAAACGCTCCAAGGCCGGCGTCTGCGGCTGTTTCTTCAAATTATCAATACCAATGTTTGCGCGGCTGATGCCCATATACAAGTCCATCCACAAAGAAGAAGTGACGTAGAAATCGACTCCCCACTCTGCCTTTTCCATCATAAGTTGATCACCTTTCTGTGCCCCTGGGCCAAAAATCAAATTCGCTCCCGCCACTTCATTCAACATCTGATAGGCGTACTCTCCAGCAGGAATGTAACAACGGGCACTCCTATCTCGAAATCCTCCATATACTCCGTTCAAGTATGCTTGAGCATCCGCTTCAGTCTTAAAAAAATCATCCACAGGTATCGTAGTATATAATTCTGTATCCAAACAAGAAGAAAAAAAGCAACTTGCAGTTGCAACAATATATATTCCAAGTTTTTTCATGATGTCTATTTTTTATTTAAAAACTAACTCTTAAACCAGCCATAAATGTACGACAAGGAGGATAACCATTGTATGAACCGTCTACTTCTGGATCATACCCTGTGTAATCAGTGATGGTGAAAACATTCTGCGCATCCACATATACACTGCAAGGAACAGCCCCTATCCGAGTATTGTAAGTCAGACGGACAGATTTTAGTCGCAGAAAAGAAGTATTTTCTATATACAATGAATTGTATTCACTTCCATAAGGATTACTCATTCCAGAATGGATATTGGTATTCGTATTAGTAGGTGTCCAGCGATTCATGACACTTTTAAAAGCGTTCACTCCTTCAAATACACGAGCAGGATTCTCATAATAAGATCTGAACTGATTAAACGTTTTTCCACCCACACGTGCATTAAAAAAGAAATTAAAATTCCAGTTCTTGTAAGTCAAATCATTACCAAATCCAAACTCTACCTTAGGATCGGGAGTTCCCAAATAGGTAATATCAGCCGCATCAATTTTTCCATCAGGTCCCAACCTGAACTTACCATCCTCATCGCGTCCCCCTATATCAGCATAACGGATATTTCCAGGTACGGAATTGGGCTGCGCACTGCCCTTGATATCATCTCTTTCCTGCCATATTCCATCGAACACATAACCATAGATAGCATTGACCGGATCGTGTTCCGATGCACCGAGTTGGGGCAAAGGCAGTCCGGCACGGTCTTTCCACAAGTTTTTATTATGAGTGACTGTCAAAGTCGTTTCCCACTGGAAGTCACGAGTGCTGATATTACGGGTATTGAGTGTGAACTCCACTCCCTTGTTCTGAATCTTACCTGCATTTCTCCATTGGCTTGCATAACCCGAATAGGCGGGTGTAGCAAATTCAAGCAAGAGGTTATCCGTAGTAGTCTGATAGTATTCCAATGTAGCAGAAATCCTGTTATCAAAGAATCCGGCATCAACCCCTACATTGAATTGCTTGGCTGTTTCCCACATCAGCAACGGGTTACCAGCATTATTAGGTACCAGTGTCGATACCACGCGGTCTCCAAAAATATAGACATAACCTTTTCCCAGCAATGTCATATAACTGTTGTTACCGATATCCTGGTTGCCAGTTTCTCCGTAACCGATTCTGAATTTAAGGTTGGATAAGCTCGTGAAATCCTTCATGAATGCCTCATTAGAAATACGCCATGCCGCCGAAAAGGAGGGAAAATAACCGAAACGCTTGCTTTTTTCGAACTTGGACGAACCGTCCGCACGGAAAGTAGCCGTAAATAAATAACGGTCATCATAATTATAATTGGCACGGGCGATACCCGAGATCAGCACATTCTTTGATTTGGTAGTACCCACAGACGGGCGCTCTTCCCCAATACCGATATTGTTATATCCAAAATAGTCGGTAAAAAAATTAGTAGCCTTAGCGCTCAAGTCTTCAAAAAGAAAATCCTGATAAGTATAACCTGCCAACACATCAAGTTTATGCTTGCCAAAGCTTTTTTTAAAAGTAGCCGTAGCTTCCAACAAGTTGCTGCCACCTTGTGTAGCGGTAACCGACGCTATACCTCCCGCACCCGCACCTTTACGTGTAGTGGTAGGATTGTAATACTCGCGTTTTGCGTTCTGCATATCCATACCTGCCTGAATCTTGAAAAAAAGATAATCCGTAGGAGTATAAGTCAACGATGCATTCAACATAATACGCCTAGAACGGGTTTTATCATCAATATCAAGCAAAGAAACTGGATTGGACATCAACACATAATGGGGATTATCTGAAAATTTTCCTTCTTCATTGCGAACAGGAACATTGGACGGAAAGGCATAAGCACCGCCCAGCACACCGGTATCTTCGGCACGTGTTCCGGCAATGATATTATTATCCGTAGTATTACTCAACAAGCTGGTTATCGTAAAGTTCAGTTTCTCCGAAATCTTCTGATCTAAATTCAAACGAAAGCTATAACGTTCGAACGAACTGCCTTTTACAATACCTTCATTGCGGTGATAGCTGCCTGACACCAAATATTTTGTATTCAGATTCCCTCCTTGCATCGTGACATCGTGATTGGTAACCATACCCGTACGGGTAACCTCCTTAAACCAATCGGTACCTTTACCAAACGACTCAACGTCTTTATAATAAGGTTCTCTGCCATTGAGCACCTGCATTTCGTTATACACCTGTGCGAATTCTCTTCCGTCCAATACATCAAAACGCTTGGCTATAACTTGCATACCAAAAGACGAGTTGAATGTAATTCTAGCTTTTCCCTCTTTACCTTTCTTGGTAGTAATCAAAATAACGCCATTGGCAGCTCTAGAACCATAAATAGCGGTAGCGGAAGCATCTTTCAGTACTTCCATACTTTCAATATCCGAAGGATTGATGCTATTCAACGGGTCTCTTTTAGGACCATCAAACACATCGCCCGAACCCGGATAAAAATTTGTGTTGTCTATCGGGAAACCATCTACGACGTAAAGCGGCGTTTTACCAGCATTTACAGAAGAAGTACCGCGAATTTTAATGGATGCCGCTCCACCTGGCTGCGCGCTGCTTTGAGTTACCACCACACCGGCTGCCCTTCCTTGCATCATTTGCACAAAGCTAGAGTTATTAGGACTGCTGATATCATCAGCTTTCAAAGACACCACCGAACCAGTAAGATCGCTTTTCTTCATACTACCATAACCCACCACTATCACTTCATCAAGTTTCTGGGTATCTTCTTTCAGATTAATATGCAAGGGTGTATTTCCTTTTACAGTAATTCTCTGCTCTATATAGCCAATGAAAGATACGACTAGTACAGCATCCTCGCCTACGGACAAACTAAAATTACCGTCAAAGTCAGTTATAGTACCAGTTTTACTTTTAATATCTATTACATTGGCTCCTATAATGGATTCGCCTTGGATATCCGTCACACGTCCGATTACTATCCGCCTCTTCTCATCCTGCTTGACAGTTTCTAGTTCGACTGTTCCTTTTTTATACAGAGAGATATAATTATTAGTAAATTTATAATTAAGTTCTGTTCCTTTAAAAGCTTTATTCAAAATATCTGCAACCGTTTTACCGACAGTTTTGACCTTCAGTTTCTGATTCAAGTCTACATCCTGCTTACTATAAATAAACAAATAGCCCGTCTGATTCTCAATCTCTGAAATAAGTTCCTGTAAAGTCAACGAACTTCCATTAAGATTAACATTTGCTGTCTGCGAATAAGTATTTTCCGCATGCAGCTGCATTAAAAGACAAAAAATAAAAAAAAGTGTAAATTTCATAATACGTAGTGTTTTTTTCATAACTTCGCAAAATAAAAGGGTTATTAAGTACTGATTTTAGGAGCATTAGTCAATATATATCAGGATAATCCTTTGGGAAGGAGGGTAGTTGCAGTACTCTCCTTTTTTTATATCATTAATCTAACGCATAAGCTTAAAAATAGATTCAAGTGTGTTTTTACATAGGCATATTCGTTATTAAGGTTATACATTAATCAAAATATTTCAATCTCTTTATCCGACAAAATGCGGTATTGGAATTTACCCACATCTTTAATCGCTTGTAATATACTTTCTATACTGTCGTTCTGACGGAACTTACCGCTATAAACCTGTTTTAAGATTTCCGGATTCTTCACTATGAATTTCACTTCATACCACAATTCCAGCCGCTTTAGCAACTCTCCGAAAGGCTGGTCTCCAAAGGTATAGATGCCACTGGTTTGCAGTTGCCGCTGTTTATATTCCGAAGATAACTTATGCAGACGCCCGTTCAAAACGATTGCTTTCTCATCAGGTTTCAGGTAAATACCTTGCCCGTTCTCCTCCCTGTCACAAATATAGACAGAACCTGTGACCAGTTCCGTCTCAAAATCGTCCCGGTCTGGATAAGCGAACACATTAAACTCTGTGCCCAATACCCGTATATCATACTTGTCTGTCTTCACAATAAAAGGAGCTTCCGCATTTTTCATCACCTTGAAAAAGCCTTCACCTTCCAGCTCCACGATACGCTGTCTGGCATCGAACACATTAGGCACTTTCAGCCTGGTGCAAGGATTCAGCCATACCGTAGTTCCATCTGCTAAAGTGACATATACCCGCTGCCCTTTAGGAGCCTGCACCCACGTATATTCCCTGCTATAAATGTCCAAATTATATTCTTTGGAAAGAAGCCATGTGCCGATCACCAGCAGTATCATCGCCGCATACTTCACCATCTTCCACGACAGACGGAGGGTACGCCGCTTTGCCGCCATCCGCTTTAGCTCTTTCAGCTTGACGGAAGCCATCCGCTCATCACCTTCTTCTTCCATCAGACCGGAAAGAGCTATGGAGTTTTGTAATGCCGCAAACTCTTCTTTCAATGCCGCATCTTTTTCCAATTCTTCAAAAAACCGCTCCTTTTCGGGGTCAGTCATGATACCTAAAAAATACTTGTGCAGATATTCTTCCATATTTCACCAAACGTTCTTTTTGTTCTGTATAACATTAGAACGACAGGAAGAAAGACAGCCACCAAAAGAAAGTTCAAAATAAACAGTAATTAACACATAAAGATCAAAAAAGGAAGGTAATCTTTCAGCGCCACCCTAAGTTTACGAAGCGCGATACTCATTTGCCCTTCAACCGTATTCACCGAAATGCCAAGCCGGGCGGCTACTTCCTTATTTTGCAAGCCCTCCATACGGCTCAATCTAAAAATCTCCCGGCAACGTTCAGGAAGCGACTCTATGGCCTGTTGAAGAATACGCTCCATTTCAAAGAAAGAAAAAGAATTTTCGTCAAACTTCTGCAAGGAATACAATTTAAACTCAAGTTCCTGACGCTCTACCGATGAAAAAGAGTAACGTTCGGACCCTTCCCGACATTCTTTCCGCAGTATGTCGATACAACGATTCTTGACTATCGTGAAAAGATAAGCATTAAAATTCCCCTCAAATGATAACTGTTCACGGTTCTCCCAAAGTTTCAGAAAGATATCCTGAACTACATTCTCCGCATCTTCCTGAAGAAACAGATAGGTTTGGGAAAAACGTACCAACTTTGGAAAATAGATGGTGTACATCTCGTCAAAATCCAACTTGTCTAATTTCAATAAAGTCTGCTTCATATCTCAGTGTCACAAAACATGCAATCAAGGTGTAATATTCACAAAAAATATTGAGACCTGCAAGAAATTCACTTGCTGATTCAACCAAGTTCTGAAAAAATATCATTAAGCAGCCAGATGTCCGGCCTCAAACTTCTAAATACGAAATAAACAAATTGACAGCATTCATTGGCAGAAAAATAGTATATTTGCTCTGTACAAAAAGAAATAGAACCACTATGAAGAAAGAAGAATTAATGCGGAAAGCCATTGAGCTTTCTATAGAGAACGTGGCAAACGGCGGCGGACCCTTTGGAGCTGTAATTGCCAAAGATGGTGAAATCATTGCGACCGGAGTCAATCGCGTCACTTCTCAATGCGACCCTACCGCCCATGCGGAAGTCAGCGCCATCCGTGCGGCGGCAACCAAACTGGGAACATTCAACCTGAGTGGGTGTGAAATTTATACTTCGTGTGAGCCGTGTCCCATGTGCCTGGGAGCCATTTACTGGGCACGACTGGATAAAATGTATTATGCAAACAACAAGACGGATGCCAAGAATATAGGTTTTGATGACTCTTTTATCTATGATGAGTTAAGCCTGAAACCTTCGGCACGCAAGCTGCCCTCCGAAATTCTTTTGACGGAAGAGGCAATAAAGGCATTCCAACAATGGACAGAGAAAAGTGACAAAGTGGAGTATTAATAGAAAGGCGCGGACGAAATCCCTATCATCCGCGCCCGAAATCTTTATAAGATCTTAAAGACTATTCTTTTACCGGCGTATTTTCCAACGTAGCTACTACGAAATCATAGAACTTACCTACAGAAGGAATAAAGCAGCGTTCATCCGGTGAGTGAGGAGAACGCAAGGTAGGGCCGAAAGAAATCATATCCAAGCCGGGAACTACCGCACCGATGATACCGCATTCCAAACCGGCATGAATCACTTTCACAGCAGGTTCTTTACCGAATTGTGCCTGATAAGACTCCTTCATCGCTTTCAGAATAGGAGAATCCACATTGGGCTCCCAGCCTGAATAACCACCTGAACGGGTCACTTCCATGCCTGCCATAGAGAAACAGCTTTCCAATGCAGTATTCAGATAATCCTTCATCGAGTCACGCGAGCTACGGGCCAATATCTTAATCTCCGCCTTACCACCGCCTATAGAAACAATAGCCAGATTAGAAGAGGTTTCTACAGTATCGGGGATAGTAGGAATCATACGCATTACCCCATTTTGACAAGCATAAATGGCATCCACCAGATTATCTTTAATTTCATCGGGAACCATCATCTTCGGCAATTCCACACGTTCTGCCTTGAAGCTGATCGGAGTTTCGTGTACATGATACTCTTCATTCCACAATTCTTCGCACTCCTTCACATAGTCCAGTACGTCCGCTTCTTCATCAGCCGGCACTGTAATAACGACTTCACATTCACGAGGAATCGCGTTACGCATATTGCCACCTTGCCAGGAAACCAGGCAAGCCTCATCGTAAGTTATCACCTGATTCATGAAACGAGCCATCAGCTTGTTAGCATTGGCACGTCCTTCATTGATTTCCAATCCGGAATGACCACCGCGCAGCCCTTTCAAGGTAACTTTCAAAGCGATGTCAGCCGGATCTGTTTCCACTTCTTTATATTCCAACACAGCTGTCAGGTCTTCTCCGCCTGCACAACCGATATACAATTCTCCTTCTTCTTCCGAATCCAGATTCAACAGAATATCACCGTCTACCGTTCCCGGCTTTAAGCCGAACGCACCAAACATACCTGTTTCCTCGTCGGCAGTAATCAGTGCCTCCAACGGACCATGTTTCAGCGTTTTATCTTCCATGATAGCCATGATAGCGGCAACACCCATACCATCATCAGCTCCCAAAGTCGTGCCTTTAGCTTTCACCCAATCTCCGTCAATGTAAGTTTCGATAGGATCATTTTCAAAATCATGCACTGTATCGTTATTCTTCTGAGGAACCATGTCCATGTGTGCCTGAAGAATCACCTTCTTGCGGTTTTCCATCCCCGGAGTGGCAGGCTTGCGATAAATGATATTACCGGCTTCATCCTGGAATGACTCTACGCCTACACTTTTTCCAAAGTTCAGCAAGAACTCTTGAACCTTCTTCAAGTAGCCCGAAGGACGGGGAACCTGAGTCAATGAATAGAAATGCTTCCACACATTCTGCGGAGCGAGAGAGAGAATTGTACTCATAACTTCTTAGTTTTATTTGTGAACGGCAAAGCCGCTAATCCATATATACCCAACAAAATTAATAAAAAAGTTTGTATTCCATGCACTAATAAGGCAAAAATTCCCGCATCTTCTTTTCCTACTCCATAGAGCATCATCATCGTTATGACAGCAAAATGCCACGGACCCGCCCCATTAGGAGTCGGAACCACTACCGCAATGCTACCTACGGCAAACATCACCAATCCTGCCATCACACCTAAATCATCAGAAAAATCGAAACAAAAGAAGGAAACATAGAATTGCAGGAAATAGCAAGTCCAAATGCCAACGGTATAAAGAATGAACAGAGGCATCCGCTTTACATGACGCAAAGACAGCACACCCACCCACACATTATGGAGAATGCCTTTCACTTTGGCAAAGACCGTCACATTCCTGATCAGAAAAAAGGCCAGTACCAATACAGCCAACACACAGATGATAGTAATATAGAAATGCCCCGAAGTAAAGACCTGTGCCAAAACCGTGGTATCCGTGCCGGTTTCTTTAAAAAAAGTATCGAACACTCTTGCCTGCATTATAAGAGTTACCCCTGTAATCAACGACACACACAGCGTATCAATCAACCGTTCCGCAACCACCGTACCCAGCGATTTGGAAAAAGATGTACCATCATATTTAGCCAACACCCCGCAACGGGAAATCTCACCTACACGGGGAACAACCAAGTTGGCGGCATAAGACACAAAGATGGCATACACACAATCGGATGTTTTGGGATGCTCGCCCAACGGAGCCAGCGTAAGCTTCCACCGCCAGCCACGAAAAATATGACTAAACACGCCAAACACTAATGACACTAACATCCACCAATAATTCATTCCTCCATCCAAGACCTCCCATACCCGGGAAAAATTGAATCCGTGATACATCCATATCAGTATCGCAGCCCCCAAAAATAACGGAAATGCAATCTGCAAACCTTTATTTATAATCTTTTTTAATCGAGTTCGTTCCAAAATCTGTGTATATTAATTTAGAATGTTTACCTTTGCACGATGCAAAGATACTATCTTAGCGAAATAAACCTATTTATAAACGATAGAAAAATAACGGAATGGGATTAGTAAAGCCAAAAAAATTTCTAGGACAACACTTCTTGAAAGATCTCAGTATTGCAAAAGATATAGCCGATACAGTAGATGTGTGCCCTGACTTGCCAATTTTGGAAGTAGGACCGGGGATGGGGGTACTAACCCAGTTTATTATGCAGAAAAACCGTGCGGTAAAAGTGGTGGAACTGGACTATGAATCTGTAACCTATCTCCGTGAGAACTTTCCTGCCTTGGAAGATAATATCATTGAAGACGACTTTTTGAAACTGAACCTCGAAAAATTATTTGACGGGAAACCTTTTGTTCTGACCGGCAACTACCCTTATAATATATCCAGCCAGATATTCTTTAAAATGCTGGATTACAAAGACCTGATACCCTGTTGTACCGGAATGATCCAAAAAGAAGTGGCCGAACGCATTGCCGCCGGTCCCGGAAGCAAGACATACGGCATTCTCAGTATCCTGATACAAGCCTGGTACAAAGTAGAATACCTGTTCACCGTACACGAACATGTATTCAATCCGCCTCCCAAGGTGAAAAGTGCGGTCATCCGTATGACACGCAATGAAACGACGGAACTGGGATGCAATGAAAAATTGTTCAAGCTCATTGTAAAAACAACATTCAACCAACGGCGTAAAACTTTGAGAAATTCTATTTCTTCCATTTTAGACAAAGAGAATCCATTGAGCGCAGACCTGATTTTCAACAAACGCCCGGAACAGTTGTCTGTATCAGAATTTATCGAACTGACTAACAGAGTGGAAGCGGCACTGAAAAATAAAACGGATATAGTTTACAGTAACGATATCGCCCGAAAAGGAACAAACAAGAAAGAATAACACCTATTTATTATATTAACGGAAGAGTAGGATGAATAAAGAGGAATTAGAAAAAGTAGAGCAGCTGATCGAGCAAAAAGACTCAGAGCAACTTAAGGACTTGCTTGCCGGTCTACATCCTGCCGACATAGCAGAGCTGTGCAATGAACTGGATGCGGAAGAAGCACGGTTCATATACCTGTTACTGGACAATGAGACTGCCGCCGACGTCCTTATCGAAATGGACGAAGACGCCCGTAAGGAATTCCTGGAAATCCTTCCCTCTGAAACAATCGCCAAACGGTTCGTTGACTACATGGATTCGGATGATGCCGTGGACATTATCCGTGAAATGGACGAGGACAAACAAGAAGAAGTCCTCTCACACATTGAAGACATAGAACAAGCCGGAGACATTGTCGATTTGTTGAAATATGACGAAGACACTGCCGGTGGATTGATGGGTACCGAAATGGTAATCGTAAACGAAAACTGGAGTATGCCCGAATGTCTGAAGGAAATGCGCATCCAGGCGGAAGATATGGACGAAATCTATTATGTATATGTAGTAGACGATGACCAGCGGCTGCGCGGTGTGTTCCCGTTGAAGAAAATGATCACCAGCCCTTCCGTATCCAAAGTGAAGCACGTGATGAGGAAAGAACCGATATCCGTCCATGTAGATACCCCTATAGACGAAGTGGTACAAACCATTGAAAAATATGACCTGGTCGCCGTTCCGGTAGTGGACAGTATCGGACGCCTGGTAGGACGGATTACGGTAGACGATGTGATGGACGAAGTACGTGAACAGGCTGAACGCGACTACCAGCTGGCATCAGGTTTGTCACAAGACGTGGAAACAGACGATAATGTATTCCGCCAGACTACAGCCCGTCTGCCCTGGCTGCTCATCGGCATGATAGGCGGAATAGGCAACTCCATGATTCTGGGCAACTTTGACAGTACTTTTGCCGCACATCCCGAAATGGCCCTCTATATCCCCCTTATCGGCGGAACAGGCGGTAACGTAGGAACACAGTCCTCGGCACTTATCGTACAAGGACTGGCAAACAGCTCGCTGGATGCCCAAAACACCTGGAAACAAATAGTAAAGGAATCTGTAGTGGCCGTAATCAATGCTACTATTATTTCCATGCTGGTATATATCTATAATTTCATCCGTTTCGGGGCAAGTGCCACCGTGACTTATTCGGTTTCATTCAGCCTGTTTGCAGTAGTCATGTTCGCTTCCATCTTTGGGACCCTGGTTCCTATGACACTGGAAAAACTAAAAATAGATCCGGCCATCGCTACAGGTCCGTTCATATCCATCACCAATGACATTATAGGTATGATGCTTTATATGGGCATCACCGTATTACTATCCTGACACGTTTCACTACAGATTACATAGATTGAAATTCAGAGAAAAAACAGATTCACACAGAAACCGGCAAAGAATCACAATAAAAGAGAATCTGTATGAATCTATGTAATCTGCAGTGCATTTATCCCCCTTGATTCTCCTATTTTCTCCACTTTTAAGGATTTTCCTAAAAAAATCGGGAAAAACAGTATGAAGTTCTAATTTATTTCTTTTAATTTGTAAATTGTTGTTATAACAAAAACGCTTACTTTAAAAATCTATACGATGGACTCGAATGAAACTATCCGCCCTTTAACCGAAGTTCCAGTGGAACAGACATCTGAAACTTTGGTATCATCTTCCGCTACTGCAGAAGAAAATAACGCTACGTATGTACCTAAACAAACGAAAGAAGAGGTCATCGAACGTTTAAAAGAAATCAACGAAGACGCCTGCAATGCAGACAAACAAGAGTTGGATTTATTGAAACAGAACTTCTACAAGCTGCACAAGGCTGAGCAAGAAGCCGCCCGTAAGGCATTTATTGATGGCGGAGGTGCTCCTGAGGCATTTATTCCCCAACCGGACGATACTGAAAGCCGTTTCAAAGATATCATGAGCTCTATCAAAGAGAAAAGAAGCGCCATACAAGCAGAACAAGATAAAGAAAAAGAAGATAACCTGGTGAAAAAGCTCGCCATTATCGACCGCTTGAAAGAACTTGCCGAATCTCCCGAAGATGCCAACAAAGCATACAATGAATTCAAGAAACTGCAACAGGAATGGAACGATATAAAACAGGTGCCGGCTGCCAAAGTCAATGAACTATGGAAAAATTATCAGCACTATGCAGAAAAGTTCTATGACTTGATAAAATTGAACAACGAATTCCGTGAGTATGATTTTAAAAAGAACCTTGAAATAAAGACTCATCTTTGTGAAGCCGCAGAGAAATTGGCTGATGAAGAAGATGTGATTTCCGCTTTCCATCAATTACAAAAGTTACATCAGGAATTCCGGAATACGGGTCCTGTTGCAAAAGAATTGCGCGAAGATATCTGGACCCGGTTCAAAACCGCCTCTACAGCCGTAAACCGTCGTCACCAGCAACATTTCGAAGCCTTAAAAGAAAAAGAGCAACGTAACTTGGATGAAAAGACCGTAATCTGTGAAATTGTGGAAGCAATGGAATACGATACGTTCACTACCTTCCAAGACTGGGAAAACAAAACTCAGGAAATCATTGCTTTGCAAGCCAAATGGAAAACAATTGGTTACGCACCTCAAAAAATGAACGTGAAGATATTCGAACGTTTCCGTGCCGCTTGTGATGAATTTTTCAAACGCAAAGCCGAGTTCTTCAAGTCCATCAAGGAAAGTATGGCAGGTAATCTGGAAAAGAAGAAAGCATTATGTGAAAAAGCAGAAGCACTAAAAGAAAGCACAGACTGGAAAGCAACTGCTGATATTCTAAGCAAATTACAAAAGGAATGGAAAACAATTGGTCCTGTACCTAAAAAGTATTCGGATGCCGTATGGAAACGATTCATTGCCGCATGTGATTATTTCTTCGAGCAAAAGAACAAGGCGACTTCTTCACAACGCTCAGTTGAACAGGAAAACATGGTTCAGAAAAAGGCGATCATTGAAAAGTTAAATACAATTGACGCACAGGAAACACCGGAAGAAGATGCCGGAAACACCATTCGAGAATTAATGAAAGAATGGAATAGCATCGGTCATGTACCGTTTAAAGAGAAAGATAAATTATACAAGCAATATCATGGTGTCATTGATAAGTTGTTTGACAAGTTGAATCTTTCCGCATCACAGAAAAAATTAAGTAACTTTAAATCAAGCATCAGCAAGGAAGGCAACCTTTATCGTGAACGCGAAAAACTGGTTCGTGCTTACGAAAACATGAAGAATGAAATTCAAACATACGAGAACAATTTGGGCTTCTTGACCAGTTCTTCCAAAAAAGGTAGCAGTTTGGTTACGGAAATGAATCGTAAAGTGGAAAAACTCAAGGCAGACCTAGAATTGATCTTAAAAAAAATAGAGGTGATTGACCAATCAATGAAAGACGAATAAAAACAGTTATAAAAAGAGTTTAATGCAAATGCGTTAGACTCTTTTTTTACTAACGTACTACTGATTTTTTGCACCTTTTTCATCCTGCGTGTTTTCATGGCCTACTAAAAAAGACAAATAGAACAATTGAGAGAAAGCAAAACCCCGAATTACTCCCGGATTGGCGTTGCATTGTTTTCAGACTGCCCCGCTTTTTTCATGAGTCTTACGGAAAAATAGAGAGTTGACACCAATTTTGATTGGTCTATTTTTAAGATAGCTAGCCCAAAATGAAAAAAATTCTTCTAAAATTGCAATTTTAGAAGAACTTTGTCTTTAATAAGTGGTTTATGTGTTGGGATACCAGGATTCGAACCTGGAAAAACAGGACCAGAATCTGTTGTGTTACCATTACACCATATCCCAATTTTCCTATCAAAACGCCCGTTTTGATTTTGACGCTGCAAAGATACGGTTTTTTATTTAATCCACAAATTTTTGAAGCTTTTTTTTCTAATCAAGATTCTTTTTTCTCCATTTGCTTTCTTTTCCAGCCTTCCTTATCCTTCTTGACCGTGTATCTTCACTCTAGGCTTAACATAACAATAAAAAGATTCTCTAACTAAAAAAAACAAAAACCGAATATATTTAATGCACATTTTTTCGCTAGAATGAGAAAACCAAGTATCTTTGTGCATTGTTGTAAATACATATATTAGAATAATCAGTTGTTAATAACATTATAATGAACGAAGCAGAGACTTTAGTAAAAAAAATAACAGAAGGCATTCAAGAAAAGAAAGGTAAAAACATTGTAATAGCGGACCTCACCGCCATTGATGATACCATTTGCAGCTATTTCGTAATCTGTCAAGGTAATTCCCCAAGTCAAGTTATAGCTATCGTTGACTCAGTCAAGGAATATGTACATAAAGAAATAGATGACAAGCCTACGGGAATAGACGGACTGAGAAACGCAGAATGGGTTGCAATGGACTACAGCGATGTACTGGTACATGTCTTTTTGCCGGAAACAAGAAATTTTTATAATCTGGAACATTTATGGGCAGATGCCAAACTGACCCAAATTCCTGATCTAGACTAATCCAATACAGAATCAAAATGAGTGAAAATACCAATAATAGACCAAAGATAAACATGCCACGCTTCAATTTGAGTTGGCTGTATGTTATCATTGCCATGAGTTTTGCCATCCTCTACTTTTCCAATCAAGAAGGAGGAATTGACAAACAAATAACATATACCGAGTTTAAAGATATGATAAACAAGGGATATGCCAATAAAATAATTGCATACGATGACAATACGGTAGAAATGTACATTAAACCGGAATTTGTTAAAGATGTATTTAAAAATGACTATAAAAAAGTAGGGCGTAACCCAGCATTGAACGTAGAAATAGGTTCCATGGAGTCATTGGATAAATTCATGGAAAAGGCACAGGAAGAAGGTCACTTTACCGGATCTATCAGTTATGAAAAGAAACGCGACTACTTCGGCGCATTATTTTGGAATATCGCTCCGTTTTTACTATTGATCGGTATCTGGATGTTTGCCATGCGTCGCATGAGCGGCGGAGCAGGGGCCGGAGGCGCCAATCCGTTCAACGTAGGCAAAAGCAAAGCTCAGGTATACGAAAAAGGAGACAAGACTAACCGGATTACTTTTAAAGATGTAGCCGGACAAGCGGAAGCTAAACAAGAAGTGGAAGAAATTGTAGAGTTTCTGAAACAACCTCAGAAATACACGGAGTTGGGAGGTAAGATACCTAAAGGCGCTTTACTGGTAGGCCCTCCGGGAACCGGTAAGACTTTGCTGGCAAAAGCTGTTGCCGGTGAAGCAGATGTACCTTTCTTTTCGCTTTCGGGTTCCGACTTTGTGGAAATGTTCGTTGGAGTAGGTGCATCCCGTGTACGTGACTTGTTCCGCCAGGCGAAAGAGAAAGCTCCTTGTATTATATTCATTGATGAAATTGACGCAGTAGGACGTGCCCGTGGCAAAAATCCAAGCATGGGTGGAAATGATGAACGCGAAAATACATTAAACCAATTATTGACAGAAATGGATGGTTTTGGTTCAAATAGCGGTGTGATCATTTTGGCCGCTACCAACCGTGCGGATATATTGGATAAAGCATTATTGCGTGCTGGTCGTTTTGACCGCCAGATTCATGTTGACTTACCCGACTTAAACGAACGTAAAGAAGTATTTGGAGTACATTTGAAGCCCTTAAAGCTGGATGAAAGTGTCGATCTGGATTTGCTCGCCCGTCAAACTCCGGGATTCAGTGGGGCAGATATTGCCAATGTATGTAATGAAGCAGCACTGATCGCCGCCCGCCATGGTAAGAATGCGGTTGGGAAACAAGATTTTCTAGATGCTGTAGACCGTATTATCGGTGGTTTGGAAAAGAAAACCAAAATCATGACTGCCGAAGAAAAGCGTACTATTGCTTTACACGAAGCCGGTCACGCTACGCTGTCTTGGTTTTTGGAACATGCCAATCCTTTGATTAAGGTAACCATTGTTCCCCGTGGACGCGCATTGGGAGCCGCATGGTATTTGCCCGAAGAACGGCAGATCACAACCAAAGAACAAATGCTGGATGAAATGTGTGCCACTTTAGGGGGACGTGCAGCCGAAGAGCTGTTCACCGGACATATTTCAACCGGTGCCATGAACGATTTGGAACGTGTGACAAAACAATCATATGGAATGATTGCTTACGCCGGAATGAGTGAAAAGTTACCCAACTTATGTTATTACAGCAACGATGAATACTCTTTCAGCAAGCCTTACAGCGAACGTACAGCCGAACTGATTGACGAAGAAGTGAAAAGAATGATCAACGAACAATATGATCGGGCAAAGGCAATATTGTCCGAACATAAAGATGGTCACAACGAGCTGGCCCGTCTGTTGGTTGAAAAAGAAGTAATTTTCGCCGAAGACGTGGAACGCATTTTTGGCAAACGTCCCTGGACCTCACGTTCAGAAGAAATTATGGCTTTAGAAGCTACAGTAAAACCAGTAGAAGTAACCGAAGATTTTGAAGAGAAGAAATCTTCAGATTCTGAGGAAAAGGAAAAAGAAAAAAAAGAAGCATAACATTGTAGAAAGATCTGTCAATCATAATCATGTCATTCTGAATGATATAAAGAGTCTGTAGTAATCCAGATACGGGTTCTTCATTATCACTCAGAATGATTAAACAACAGATCTTCTATTTTGATTTTTGAATCACTTAAGACTAACGACCGTGAAAAGCAATTTCTTACAACGTGCCATAACCGGAATTATTTTCGTTGCAGTACTGATAGGCTGCATAGTGGGTGGGGCTGTTTCTTTCGGTATCCTATTTGCCATTATCAGCGCATTGGCTATCAATGAATTCTGTAATTTGGTCAATCATGTAGAAGGAATACAAGTAAATAAACGCATATGTATTCTCAGCGGAATTTTTCTTTTCCTGTGCTTTTTTTATTTTGGAATAGATCCTTCACAAACAGGTATATTTATTCCTTATCTGGCTTTATTCATCTACCTGATGGTCAGCGAACTTTATTTGAAAAAAGAAAATCCTCTGAACAACTGGGCATACGCCATGCTAAGCCAAATGTACATCGCTCTGCCATTTGCTTTGTTGAATGTATTGGCTTTCCACTCGGACGAAACAGCGAGTATTTCACAATACAATGCTATTCTCCCACTATCTATTTTTATTTTTAACTGGGTGAATGATACGGGGGCTTATTGCACGGGGATGCTGTTTGGCAAACACAAACTGTTCGAGCGTATTTCCCCTAAAAAATCGTGGGAAGGTTCTATCGGTGGCAGTGTATTCTGCATCATATCCTCCTTCATACTGGCTCATTTCTTTCCCTTCATGTCCACCGGGGTATGGATTGGACTAGCATTAACAGTAGTAATATTCGGTACCTGGGGTGATTTGACGGAATCTTTATTGAAGCGCCGTTTAGGTATCAAAGATTCGGGTAATATTTTGCCGGGACATGGTGGAATGCTCGATCGTTTCGACAGCGCAATCCTCGCTATCCCTGCAGCAGTAGTCTATTTGTATGTAGTTTCTTTATTTTAATTCCGCCAGATCCAAAAGATTAAAATCAGGCGTACTCTTGTCAGTAAGCGGGTAAGAGAAGATATATGTTTTTTCTTCACCGCCTACAGGACGTACCAGCACCTTTAATCCTTTTAATTCACTGTTTTCCGGTGAGTAACTTCCTAATTTGAAAGAAACCAGACCAGGTACCAACCGTCCTTGGCTGCCATTATTGTTATAGCGGAGTTCCAAATGCGCATACCCGTCATTTACCAAAGGAATCATCTCATTGACAACCAGATTGAGAATAGGCCTTTGGGGATTGGGAAAATTCAGCATAAAACGCACATTCATATACTCATTGGAAAACCATATATCTTTAATCTGCACTTTCATATTTCCTATACTATCCATATTATCAGGATTCAGTCCGATAATATCTTGAACAGGTACCATGGCATAGTCATTCAAACGGATATCATAGGCAAAACCACTCTCACCAGCTTCCAGAAAGGTATAACTTCCAAAGATACGCTCTCCCGTCTTCAAATCCCGGTAAGGTACAGCATTCTGTACCACCCACAATTTCTCTCCATTATCCAATATAAAATAAGGAGCATCATACTGAGGTTGCTTTTCTACTGTAGCCATAGCTATAGTTACTGTACTATCGGGATAACTTTCGTCATTGCCACAAGCTGAAAAGGCGAATACTCCGCTAAAAAGAAGTACCGCCCCTAACATCGATGAAAAAGAATATTTCATATTTTCCGGGGTTTAGGTTATTTACCCGAAAGAACAAAAAAACAGCGTGAAAAGTTTATTTCTTCAGTAAGGCCACCATCTTGCGTGCCGCTGCCTCCGAAGCTCCTGCCGGACCTAAAATTTGAATTATACGATCATACTCTTCCAACATCTTATTCCTATATACCTTATTATATAGAAGAGCTTCCAACTCCGAACGTACATTATCTACCGTCATCGTATCGGCTACCAGTTCACGCACCACTTCCTTATCGGCTACCAGATTAACCAACGAAATATATTTCACTTTTAGAATATGCCGGCGAAGAAAAGCGATAAACGTCCCTACCGGAGTATAGTAACACACCACTTGAGGAACACGGAAAAGAGCTGTTTCCAAAGTTGCAGTACCCGAAGTCACCAATGCCGCCTGCGCGTGCTGCAACAGCCTGTAAGTCTGTCCGAAAATGATTTTAACCGGTACATTCGGATTTATATAACCCGCATAATAGGCAGGGTCCATCCCCGGAGCCCCTGCCAACACCAATTGATAATCTTTGGTAAACGGAGCAGCAGCCTCCAGCATCATCGGTAGGTTGTCTTTGATTTCCTGTTTCCGGCTGCCCGCCAACAATGCGATAACAGGCTTTTCGGACAAACCATTATCCGCCACAAATTCCGGAAACCCATCCGGATGTTTCTTACAATAAGCATCCACTGCATCTACACAAGGATTACCCACATAATGAACAGGGTACTGATGTCCGGCAAAAAACTCAATCTCAAAAGGCAGGATAGAAAACAATTCGTCCACATCCCGCTTGATATTTTTAATCCTATACTCTTTCCAAGCCCATATTTTAGGAGAAATATAATAGTAGACAGGTATTTGCGTCTGCTTCTTTATAAACTCGGCTATTTTCAGGTTAAAGCCAGGATAATCCACCAGAATCACTACATCAGGAGCCCAACGAACAATGTCCTGCTTACATTCTTTCATATTCCGAAAGATAGTACGCAAATGCAACAACACCGGGATAAAACCCATATAAGCCAGTTCTTTGTAATGCTTCACCCGCGTTCCACCAACAGCCGTCATCAAGTCCCCGCCAAAGAAACGGAATTCTGCTTCCGGATCTTCCTGTATCAAGGCACACATCAAATTAGATGCGTGCAAATCGCCTGATGCCTCGCCTACTATCAAATAGTATTTCATACTTCCAGATTCCAGTTTTTCAACTCATTCATCATCCCATAAGCGGTCACATCAATTTGGGTAGGAGTTACCGCCACATACCCATGCCCTAATGCCCAGTGGTCCGAATCTTCCGCTTCCGGTTCATAGTTATCAAACTCTCCGGTCAGCCAGAAATACTCTCCACCCCGAGGATGCAGACTACGCTTCCATTCATTAATCCAAGCCCCATTCGTCTGACGGCAGATGCGTACCCCTTTCAAAGAAGCCGTATCCGGAAAGTTCACATTCAAGCAAATACCCAAAGGCAAGCCATGCTCCAGGACCTGCTCAGTAATACGGCGTATATAAGGCAGCGATGAAGAGAAATCAGCATCCGCAAAATGATTACATAATGAATATCCGATAGAAGAAATCCCCTTCAGGCACCCTTCAATCACTACCCCCATCGTACCGGAATAATGCACATTCACTGAAGAATTATCACCGTGGTTTATTCCACCTATCACCACATCGGGACGACGGGGAACAACTGTATGCAATGCCAGTTTCACACAATCTACCGGTGTACCCGTACATTTATACACAGTCAAGTCCTCCTCTTCACGTACCTTGTAATACCGCACAGGATGTTCGGAAGTGATCGCCCCCGAAGCTCCCGAACGAGGACCATCCGGCGCCATTACGATCATTTCACCCACTCCACGCAACCCACGTATCAACTCATTCAATCCCTTAGCTTCCACGCCGTCATCATTTGACAGCAATATCAACGGTTTTTCTCTCTTCATATTTTTCCACTCTTTTTCTCGGAGCGTAAAGATACAACTCTTTGCCGGAACTACCCCTCGCCAGAAAAGAAAATTATCTTAATGTTCTACAACCCAGTGCTAAAAATAGAATAGAATTGAATGAAAATTTCTATCTTTGCCGCCGTTGAGTTATTAACAAAACCAATGAGTTATCAACAGTTTTGCTAATGTCTGCCGTTTTTTATAGGTACAATCACCTATTATTTGTTACTTCGCAGCGAGAAAAACTGATTAATATGGGAAAAATTATTGCTTTAGCCAATCAAAAAGGTGGCGTAGGTAAAACTACCACAACGATTAACCTCGCAGCTTCTCTGGCAACACTGGAGAAAAAGGTGCTGGTTATTGATGCAGACCCTCAGGCCAACGCATCATCAGGATTGGGTGTGAACATCAAAGAGGTAGAATGCTCTATCTATGAATGTATTATCAACGAAGCCGATATACGGGAAGCAATTTATACCACCGACATTGATGGACTCGACATTGTATCTTCACACATCGACCTGGTTGGCGCAGAAATAGAAATGTTGAACCTGGAAGACCGCGAGAAGATCATGAAAAAAGTATTAGCCCCCATGCGGGACGAATATGACTATATCCTGATAGACTGCTCCCCGTCATTAGGCTTGATAACGATCAATGCGCTGACAGCAGCCGATTCAGTAATTATCCCTGTTCAATGCGAATATTTTGCATTAGAGGGCATCAGCAAATTGCTGAATACCATTAAGATTATTAAATCGAAACTGAATCCTTCACTGGAAATAGAAGGCTTCCTGCTGACAATGTTCGATTCACGTCTGCGTCTGGCCAACCAGATTTATGATGAAGTGAAACGCCATTTTCAAGAATTGGTATTCAAGACAATTGTACAGCGTAACGTCAAACTGAGCGAAGCTCCCAGCCACGGCATTCCTGCAATATTGTATGATGCCGACTCTACCGGAGCCAAGAATCATTTGGCATTGGCACAAGAAATTATAACACGTAACAGTAAGTAAACAATGGCAGTACAGAAAAAATTTGCTTTAGGACGCGGGCTTGACGCACTGATCTCGACCGAAGAAGTAAAGACAGCCGGCTCATCTTCTATCAATGAGATAGAACTGAGCAAAATATCCGTCAACCCTAACCAACCGCGCCGTGAATTTGATCCGGTGGCGTTACAGGAGTTGGCTGACTCTATTGCCGAAATTGGTATCATCCAACCCATTACGTTGCGTCAACTGAGTGAAGACTCTTACCAGATCATAGCCGGAGAACGTCGTTACCGCGCCTCCATACAGGCAGGACTTAAATCTATTCCGGCATACATCCGCACAGCCGATGACGAGAATGTAATGGAAATGGCGTTGATTGAAAATATTCAGCGTGAAGATTTGAATTCATTGGAGATTGCACTGGCTTATCAACATTTATTGGAACAATATGCATTGACACAGGAACGGCTGAGCGAACGCGTCGGAAAAAAACGTACCACTATCGCCAATTATCTGCGTCTGCTGAAACTTCCGGCTCAGATTCAAGTAGCATTGAAAAACCGCGAAATAGACATGGGACACGCCCGTGCCTTATTGTCCTTAGATGATCCTAAGACCCAAATACGTATCTTTAATGAAATACAGTCACAAGGCTATTCTGTCCGCAAAGTGGAAGAAATTGTCAAGGCACTGAGCAGTGGCGAGACAGTGGACAGCGGTGGGAAGAAGATCAAACCAAAAGGTTCCAAACTATCCGAGGAATACACTTTGCTGCAAAGCCATCTCTGCGGATTCTTCGGTTCAAAAGTACAGCTTTCATGCACAGCCAAAGGAAAAGGCAAGATCAGTATTCCGTTCAACAACGAAGAGGACTTGGAACGAATCATGGAAATATTGGATTCACTGAAAAAGAAAGAATAAAGCGTTATTACTACATTGAAAAGAAAAACATCCACATATAAAGTGTTTACATTCATGCTTTTATGCCTTATGATGGCTGGAAGCCTGAATGTTCACGCCCAAAAGGCACGCAACCGCCGTATGGGTATAAAGGCAGATTCTATCATACAAGTCAAAGATTCACTTGTCATTGACAGCCTAAAATTGTTGGAAGAACGACAAAAGATAGAAAATATGGAAGCACCTGTTGATACTGCCGCTTTAGTCCGTAAAAATGATTCCATACAGAAAGCAATGGCTGCCGAAACAAAACCCCGATTTATTCCGAACTCCAACCGTGCCATCTGGCTGGCGTTGGTAATTCCCGGCGGAGGACAGATATACAACCGTAAATATTGGAAACTGCCGATAGTATATGGAGGATTTGTGGGATGTGCATATGCGCTGACCTGGAACAACAGAATGTACAAGGACTATTCGCAAGCCTATCTGGATATTATGGACGATGACCCTAATACCAAAAGCTACGAAGACTTCCTGCCTCATGGCGTGAGTGCGGAAGGTATGGAGAATACCTTTAAAAACCGAAAAGATTTTTATCGCCGATATCGGGATTTAAGCATATTCTGTTTTATCGGTGTATATATACTATCTGTCATAGACGCATACGTGGATGCTGAACTATCTGATTTTGATATATCCAAAGACTTAGGTCTTCAAATACAACCTGTTATTTTTAATGATGGCCGGAGCAGGATACCTAATACAATAGGCCTGCAATGCAGCTTCAAATTTTAATCGCATGAAAAACTTTTTAATTGGTTTATTTACATTTATAGGAACAACGGGAATCAACGCACAAACCCAAAGTATTACCGTTCACTCGCAAACTACAGGAAAAGAAGAAATTATTGATGTTCCTGAAAGTATGCAGTCAGAAATGGACAGTCTTTACTGGGACTGGCAATCTAAGAATTACATCACATTGGGAGAGAACTGCACAATGGCCTCTACCAACCCTGTTGTAAGTGATTCCATCTATATGGATCGTCTGTCACGTATCCCCTCTATCATAGAAATGCCTTACAACGAGGCTGTACGCAAATTCATTGATATGTATGCCGTCCGTCTGCGCAATAAAGTATCCTTTATGCTTGCGGCAACCAATTTTTATATGCCTATCTTTGAAGAAGCACTTGATTTATACGACCTTCCTCAAGAACTGAAATATCTGCCGGTTATAGAATCTGCCTTAAATCCTGTTGCAGTTTCCCGCCAGGGAGCTACCGGTTTGTGGCAGTTTATGCTGGGTACAGGAAAAATATACGGGCTGAAAAACAATAGTCTGATAGACGAAAGGCGGGACCCGGTCAAATCAACTTGGGCGGCGGCACGTTATCTGAAAGACTTATATGACATCTATCAAGACTGGAACCTGGTATTGGCAGCTTACAACTGCGGGCCAGGCACTATCAACAAAGCCATACGCCGTGCCGGAGGAGCCACAGATTATTGGACAATCTACAACTACCTGCCCAAAGAAACCCGTGGGTACGTTCCTGCTTTCATTGCAGCAAACTACATCATGACTTATTATTGCGAACATGACATCTGTCCCATGGAAACACAGCTCCCCAACGCTACAGACACCATTCACATAAACAAAGACCTCCACTTACAACAAGTGGCAGAAGTATGCAACATCAACCTCGACCAGCTTCGCAGCCTGAATCCCCAATACAAAAAGGATATTATTCCCGGTAACAGCGAGTTGTGTGTACTTCGTTTGCCCAATAACTTTGTCAGTACTTTCATTGACCGCCAAGACAGTGTATTCGCTTATAAACCCAATGAATATCTGACCAAAAGAAAAACGGTAGCTATCAAAGAAACAACCAGTAGCAGAAACCGCTCATCCAAGGGAACTCTTTATCATAAAATCAAACAAGGAGACACATTGGGAGGAATTGCCGCCAAATACCACGTATCCATCAGTCAATTACGTAATCTAAACGGTATAAAGGGCAATAATATCAGAGCCGGAAAAAGTTTGCGGATCAGATGATTGATAAAAAATACAGATTTAACACTATACATTTTCTGAAAATACTTGCTTGAATATGTTTTTTGTATATTTTTGCAGTATAGATTATAGGAGGCAAAAATATGACGGATGAAAAGCAGACTCAGGAACAGGCGGATGAGGAAATGATAAACCAAGGGTTTCAGGAACTTTTGGACAGTTATCTAGCGACCAAACACCGTAAAAAAGTAGAAATCATCACAAAGGCATTCAATTTTGCCAAACAAGCACACAAAGGAGTAAAACGACGCTCGGGTGAACCATACATCATGCATCCCATAGCCGTTGCTAAAATTGTATGTACCGAAATAGGACTGGGATCAACTTCCATTTGTTCGGCTTTACTGCATGATGTAGTTGAAGATACAGACTACACTGTGGAAGACATCGAAAATCTGTTTGGTCCTAAAATTGCACAGATTGTAGATGGCCTGACTAAAATATCCGGCGGTATATTCGGAGACCGGGCTTCCGCACAAGCCGAGAATTTCAAGAAATTGCTACTGACCATGAGTGATGATATCCGGGTTATCCTCATCAAAATAGCCGACCGTCTGCATAATATGCGTACGCTTGGCTCCATGCTTCCCAACAAGCAATACAAAATTGCCGGAGAAACCTTATACATCTATGCGCCATTGGCTAACCGCTTGGGGTTAAACAAAATAAAGACAGAACTGGAAGATCTCAGTTTCAAATATGAGCATCCGGAAGAATATGCACAGATAGAATCCAAGCTACAAGAAACACAAGCGGAACGCGAAGAAGTATTCCGTGAATTTACAGCACCTATCCGCGCACAACTGGACAAAATGGGTATCAGTTATCAATTGATAGCACGAGTAAAATCCCCTTATTCCATTTGGAACAAGATGCAGACCAAGCATATCACATTTGAAGAAATATATGATATCCTGGCTGTCCGTATCATTTTCTGTCCCAAAAATCCGGAAGAAGAACTTAATGAGTGCTTTAACATATACGTATCCATATCTAAGATTTATAAACCGCACCCAGACCGCTTGCGCGACTGGGTAAGCCACCCTAAAGCCAACGGCTATCAGGCACTTCACGTAACCCTGATGAGTAACAAAGGCCAATGGATAGAAGTGCAGATACGCAGTGAGCGGATGAATGACGTAGCCGAACAAGGCTTTGCCGCACACTGGAAATATAAAGAAGGCGGAGGCAGTGAGGACGAGGGTGAACTGGAAAAATGGCTGCGTACCATCAAGGAGATTCTGGACGATCCGCAACCGGATGCCATGGACTTTCTGGATACCATCAAACTGAACCTGTTCGCTTCTGAAATATTTGTCTTCACTCCGAAAGGTGAAATCAAAACAATGCCGCAAAACTGTACGGCACTGGATTTTGCATTCTCCATCCATACATTCTTGGGCAGCCATTGCATCGGAGCTAAAGTCAACCACAAGCTGGTGCCCTTGAGCCACAAACTGCAAAGTGGCGACCAGGTGGAGATTCTTACTTCCAAATCACAGCATGTACAGCCTTCGTGGATAAACTTTGCCACCACCGCAAAGGCCAAAGCCAAGATTCTGGCCATACTGAAACGCGAACAGCGAGGCATGCAGCAGGCCGGTGAGGAAATGTTACGGGAATTCTTTTCCAGGGAAGGAGTAGAGTACACTCCCGAAAATATACGAAAGATCTGTAATCTGCATACCATCAAAACACAGGAAGAATTGTTTGCCGCCATCGGATTAAAAACAATCATTCTAGGAGAAAACGACAAGAACGAACTGAAAGACAAACCGACTTCCAGTAACTGGAAAAAGTATATCTCTTTCGCCTTCGGAGGCAGCAAGACAAACAAGGAGAAACCGACAGAAGAGAAGGAACCCTTACAAAAGATAGACAGCAAGAAAATATTGAAACTGACTCCCGAAGCTATCCAAAAGAACTATGTGATAGCTGAATGCTGCAAGCCTATTCCGGGAGATGACGTTTTGGGATATATAGGCGACAATAATCGTATCATCATCCACAAACGCCAATGCCCGTTGGCTACCAAACTGAAGAGCAGTTACGGCAACCGCCTGTTGGCTGTCCAATGGGAGACTGGAAAATCCTTGTACTTTCCTGTAAATATCTACATAAAAGGTATTGACCACATCGGTCTGTTAAATAAGGTAACAGAAGTCATTTCACAACAATTGAATGTAAATATCCACAAGTTGAATATTGAAAGTAACGACGGTATCTTTGAAGGAAGAATACAGCTATTTGTACACGATGTGGATGATGTAAAATCCATCACTACCAATCTAAGAAAGATAGATGAGATAAAAACCGTCACCCGTATCGAGAAGTTCGAAGACCAGCCGAATTAACCAATACCAATTTCACCGCAGACTACACTGATTGTTCATAACGATTATCCGCAACTCGTTTTTAATCCGTGCAATCTGTGGTGAATATTCTTAAGTCAGATAATCCAGTTCTTTACGCATACTAACCAATTCCTCACGTATCAGTTTCAATCTGTCCAAAATCTCCGCAGTACGGATAGTGGTTTCTCTGTTCATCTTCAGTTTCTGCTTGGCCCCCTGTAAAGTCATCCCTTTCTCTTTCACCAGATGATAGACCAGCCGGATATTCTCAATATCCTCTTTACGATACTGACGGACATTCCCTCCCGCCTTCTTGGGAGAAATAATAGGAAATTCCTTTTCCCAATAACGCAACAAGGATTCATTTACATCAAACATCTTTGCCACTTCCCCTATGGAATAGTAAAGTTTCAGTTCTTTATTAGGATTATAGGCCATGGTAAATTAAAATTGAGAATTAAAAATTCACGGCTAGTCAAATACCTTACCGTGGTTGGCTGCAATCTGTATCATCTTATCATAATCTTCCGCGCTCAAATCCATGAAATAATAATTCACAGGATTCTGCACTTTTCCTTTCACGTGCACTTCATAGTGCAAGTGAGGTCCGGTACTTTTACCTGTACTTCCCACAGCTCCAATCACTTCACCCCTGACCACCTTCTGTCCCGGTCTTACCTTGTAAGCACTCAGATGTGCATAGCGCGTAAGATAACCAAAGCCATGATTCACTTCGATGGTATTCCCATAACCTGTCTCCCATCCGGCCTTCACCACAACACCATCACCGGTGGCATACACCGGCGTGCCCGGACTAGCAGAAAAGTCCATCCCCGCATGAAACTTGGTTGTCTTATAAATAGGATCTATACGGACACCGTAACCGGAAGCCGTCTTCTTCAAATCCTTATTGGAAACAGGCTGGATGGCCGGAATACATTTCAGCATCTCGTCATGGCTCTTACACAAATCCACCACCTCGTCAAAAGACTTGGACTGGATATAAAGCTGCCGGTTCAACATATCCAGTTTCTGAGTGGTATTGATAACCAGATCGGCATTCGCCATATCCCGTAACTGTTCATAGCGGTTTGTTCCCCCATAACCGGCCTTACGGACAGCATCCGAAACAGGATCGGCCTGCAACACCACCCGATACAAATTATCATCACGCTGCTGGATATCCTGCATCACCCCCATAGCCTCATCCAGACGATGAGACAACACATTATACTGGGCCAGTAAGCGAGCATTCTCTATACGGAGCTCTTTCTCGGACGGAGAACCAAAGATCAATAATAAAATAATGAAACTGCCTGCCCCCAAGCCCATTCCTACAAACAAACGGCGCAAGATGCTTAAGGCGCGCTGCCTCACTGTGGGGTAAATGCGGTCATAAGTTCGGGTCTTAGGATTATAAATATAGTAGACTTTACGCATCTAATTCTGCTTTTTGAAGTTTTTAATGCACAACACATCAATATTTTGCACAATTCTTGTCGACAAAAATAATAAAACCAATTATCTTTGCAAATCCTTTTTGAGAATATTAACTAGAAGACAATATATTAAGCGACATGATGACAGCTAAAGAAATTAGAGATTCTTTCAAAAGCTTTTTCGAGTCGAAAGGACACCAGATTGTCCCATCGGCTCCGATGGTCATTAAAGATGACCCCACATTGATGTTCACCAATGCAGGAATGAACCAGTTCAAAGACATTATTCTGGGCAATCACCCGGCCAAATACAAAAGAGTTGCGGACTCACAAAAATGTTTGCGTGTAAGCGGCAAGCACAATGACCTGGAAGAAGTGGGACATGATACCTACCACCATACTATGTTCGAGATGCTGGGCAACTGGTCTTTCGGAGATTACTTCAAGAAAGAAGCTATCGGCTGGGCATGGGAATATCTGGTAGATGTACTGAAAATAGATCCGAAAGATCTGTATGCCACCGTATTCGAAGGAAGTCCCGAAGAAGGACTGGAACGGGACAATGAAGCCGCCTCTTACTGGGAACAGTTCCTGCCGAAAGACCATATCCTCAATGGCAACAAACATGACAATTTCTGGGAAATGGGTGATACAGGTCCCTGCGGCCCGTGTTCTGAAATCCATATCGACTCACGTTCGGAAGAAGAAAAAGCTCAAATCCCCGGCAACCAACTGGTAAATAAGGATCATCCGCAAGTAATCGAGATCTGGAATCTTGTATTCATGCAGTTCAACCGCAAAGCAGACGGTTCACTGGAAGGTCTTCCCGCCAAAGTAATCGATACCGGTATGGGATTCGAACGTTTGGTGCGCACACTGCAAGGCAAGACATCCAACTATGACACTGACGTGTTCCAACCGATGCTGAAAGCCATCGCCGAAATGGCAGGAACCACCTATGGCCAAGACAACCAGAAAGATATCGCCATGCGCGTTATAGCCGACCATATCCGTACCATCGCATTCTCAATCACCGACGGTCAGTTGCCCAGTAACGCAAAAGCCGGCTATGTAATCCGCCGTATCCTCCGCCGTGCCGTCCGTTACGGATATACTTTCCTGGGACAGAAACAAGCATTCATGTACAAGCTGCTGCCTGTATTAATTGAGAATATGGGCGAGGCCTATCCAGAGTTGAACGCACAAAAAATACTGATCGAGAAAGTGATCAAAGAAGAAGAAGAATCTTTCCTGCGCACACTGGAAACAGGTATCCGTCTGTTGGACAAGACTATGAACGATGCCAAAGCTGCCGGGAAAAAAGAGATCAGCGGTGTGGATGCCTTTACATTATATGACACATTCGGTTTCCCCCTCGACCTGACAGAACTGATTCTCCGCGAAAACGGCATGACTGTAAACGAAGAAGAGTTCAACGCCGAAATGCAGAAACAAAAAGAACGCGCCCGTAACGCGGCAGCCGTTGAAACTGGCGACTGGATCACCATAAAGGAAGGTGACACCCACTTTGTAGGTTATGACTTTACCGAATATGAAACCAGCATCCTGCGCTATCGCCAGATCAAGCAGAAAAACCAGACACTGTATCAAATTGTACTGAGCGATACTCCTTTCTATGCCGAAAGTGGTGGTCAGGTAGGTGATACAGGGGTGATCGTAAGCGAATTCGAAACCATCGAAATCATTGATACCAAGAAGGAAAACAACCTTCCTATCCATATCACCAAAAAACTGCCCGAACACCTTGACGTTCCGATGATGGCTTGTGTAGATACAGAAAAACGTGCCGCCTGTGCCGCCAACCACTCTTGTACTCACTTGCTGGACGAAGCGTTGCGCCAGGTATTAGGAACTCACGTAGAACAAAAAGGTTCTTTGGTGACTCCTGAGTCATTACGTTTCGATTTCTCTCACTTCCAGAAAGTGACTGACGAGCAACTTCGTGAAGTGGAACATTTGGTAAATGCCAAAATCCGTGAGAATATCCCTTTGACGGAATACCGCAATCTTCCTATCGAAAAGGCAAAAGAACTGGGTGCCATTGCTTTGTTCGGTGAAAAATACGGTGATGAGGTACGTGTTGTCCAATTCGGCAACTCTATTGAATTCTGCGGAGGTACCCACGTTTCGGCTACAGGCAAGATCGGTATGGTTCGTATTATCAGCGAAAGCTCTGTTGCTGCCGGTGTGCGCCGTATCGAAGCTATCACGGGTGCCAAAGTAGAGGAATTGATGGATACGGTCCAGGATACGCTGAATGACTTGAAGGCATTGTTCAACAATGCTCCCGATCTGAAAGTCGCCATCCGCAAGTATATTGACGAAAATGCAGGATTGAAGAAGCAGGTGGAAGAGTTCATGAAAGAAAAGGGCGCCGCACTGAAAGCCAGACTGGTAGAGAATGCCAAAGAAATAAATGGTGTGAAAGTGGTGAAAGCCATCATTCCGATGTCTGCCGACGTAGTGAAAGATATTGCCTTCCAGCTGAAAGGTGAAATTCCTGCCAATTTGTTCGTTGTAATAGGCAGTGTGGACAATAACAAACCGATGCTGACTGTCATGATTAGCGAAGACCTGGTAAAAGCCGGACAGAATGCAGGCAAACTGGTCCGTGAAGCAGCCAAACTGATTCAAGGCGGCGGCGGTGGTCAGCCCCACTTCGCAACGGCAGGCGGTAAGAATCCTGACGGTTTGAATGCGGCTGTTGATAAAGTGATAGAGCTGGCTGCATTGTAATCTATTCGAATTTCGTCCATATTTCGTATATATCAAAACTCCGCCATTCTGGTCTGAAAGCCGGTGGCGGAGTTTTTTTCATCTGGTTCACTAAGCCTTTTCTCCTCTATGGATAAGGGAAACAGAAAAGAAGATTTCTATCTCCCAAGCCTTTGGAGTTATCTCCATAACCTTTGGAGTCAACTCCATAAGCTTGGGAGTTAACTCCAAAGGTTATGGAGATAGAACATAAACGTTCAAAAAAGCTTAGCCATAAGGAAAAAAAAACTAACCAAACGGCTGGAAGCATATAATCAGTCATTAACACCTCACTGACTGTCTGCTTATTCCGTCTGCTCCTTCGGCCAGTTCACTAGATACAGAATTTCCGTAGCACGGGTGAAAGCCGTATACAGCCAACGGAAATAATCCGGAGTCAGCATATTCTCCGTCATATAGCCCTGATCCAAAAAGACCCGTTTCCACTGGCCACCCTGCGCTTTGTGACAAGTAACGGCATACGCATATTTCACCTGTAAGGCATTGTAATGAGGATCGGCTTTCATTTTCTTCATCCGCTCACGTTTCACAGTTATATCAGCATAATCCTCCAATACCGAATAAAATAACTTGTCATTCAATTCTTTAGGCAATGCGGGTGTTTCAGTATGCAAGGTATCCAACAAAAGTTTCACCTCCAGTTCCATACCATCATAGTCGGGGAACGCCAGCACCACATCGGCAAAACGAAAGCCGTATGCCTCACGCATCCGACGAACACGGCGAATTACAGCTATATCTCCATTGGCTATAAAATCAATCTCCTTACAGCCCTCCGTCCAAAAATAGTTATTCTTCGCCACCATCAGCAGGTCACCGCTGTTCAGTTCATCCTCCCGAAACAAAATCGTATTCCTGATTCCCTTATTATAAATATTCGCCCGTTTATTGGAACGGCAGACCACAATCGTTTCGTCCATACCTGCCTGACCGTAACAATCATTAATAACCTCAATCAGCTCACTACCAGAAACCATCCGGATATCCGGAAACCCTTCCACACGGACAGAAGGCAAAGTGAGAAAATCTTCCGCGGATATGTAGCGGCGCAATTCTGTCGCATTCCAAAGAATCCCCGAATCGTGCATCTGACGGACCACCTCAGTGAGCTGCGCCTCATATACTTCCATGCCATACCCGCGTAACTTATCGGCCGAAAGAGACGGACTCTCCTCTTCTCCTACCGGAGGAAGCTGCGCCGTATCCCCTACCAGCATCAAACGGCAACCTGTTCCGGCATATACATATTGAATCAAGTCGTCCAGCAAACGCCCTGTACCAAAGACTGCCCCCGCCAATCCGTCATTAGCGATCATCGACGCCTCATCCACAATAAACAAAGTATGCTGATGCAAGTTATCATCCAAAGAAAAGTTATCCAGGTCATTTGAAAAGTTGCGCTGGCGGTAAATCTTCTTATGAATAGTATAAGCCGGATGCTGTGCATAATGTGAAAAGACTTTAGCCGCCCTGCCCGTCGGAGCAAGTAGAACACACTTTTGCTGTAACTGGTCCAAGGTCTTCACCAATGCCCCGATAAGGGATGTTTTACCCGTACCGGCATATCCCTTTAAGAGAAAAACCGAGTCCGATTGGTGGGAAAAGAGAAAATCTGCTAAAAATTTAACAGCTTTTTCTTGTTCTAAAGTTGGTTTATATAGAAAATTTCCCTTAATTTGCTGCACTAAATAACTATTAATCATAATTGCGTAATAAAAAGTTCCTTGAACTGTGCGTTATTAGATTTATTTGTTTTATTTTTGCGATGCGAATATAAACTAAAAAAAACACATATTTATCATGAAAACAGTTATTAATATTGTATTGGCTGCTTGCGTTATCGGTTTGATATACGTTTGCTACGGCAGTATCATGGGACCGATTAACTTCGATGACGCTAAAAAAGCTAGAGAGAAACAAGTTATTGCACGCTTAATTGACATCCGTAAGGCACAGTTGGAATACCGCAACCTGCACAACGGACAATACACTGCAAGTTTCGACACCTTGATTGATTTCGTCAAAACTGCAAAACTTCCATTTGTAAAGAAAGAAGGAGTTTTGTCTGATACGCAATTGGAAGCTGGCATGACTGAAAAGAAAGCTATGGCAATCATCAACAAAGCCAAAAAAACTGGTAACTGGAAAGAAGTTGAAAAAGAAGGTTTAATGAACTTCAAACGTGATACTTTATGGGTTGCCGTAACAGATACAATCTATGCTCCGGGATTCAATGCAGACTCTTTAAGATATGTTCCTTTCGGAAATGGTGCACAGTTTGAAATGGCTATCCGTAACGATACAACAAAATCAGGTGCCCCTTTGCATTTATTCCAAGCTCAAACTCCGTATGAAACATATTTGGGTGGTTTGAATGCTCAAGAATTGGCTAACCTTAAAGACCTTCAAACCAAACTGGGCAAATATTGCGGTTTAAGAGTGGGTGATATCGAACAGCCTAACAATAACGCAGGTAACTGGGAATAAGAATGACTGAACGTATCGATTTTACAAAATCGGAACAATATACATTATCCATCCGCCTCAGTGCGGATGGATTTTCTTTTTCTATCTATAACCCACTGACAGATAATGATTTCTGCTTTGTTCCGTATCCTGTCAATACCGGATACTCTATGACGGCTAATCTAAAGGAAATGTTAACCGAGACAGAAACTCTAAGATATCCGTATAAACGGGTTAACATTCTGTATGACTCCCCCCGTTTCACACCTGTTCCTTTAGAATTATTCGAAGACGAACAAATGGATACTGTTTTCTATCATAATTTTCCTAAAGGAAATAACGAGATTGTACTTTGCAATGTCCTGGGAAGGAGTAATGTGGTAATACTTTTTGCTATAGACAAACATACCCATTTGTTACTGACTGAACATTTTCCTACAGCTCGTTACTTCTCCACCGCCAGCCCGCTGACTGAATATTTCGCCCGGAAAAGCCGGTTGGGCAACAGCCGGAAACTATACACACACATACGCGAGCAACAAATGGAAGTTTTTTGTTTTGATAAGGGCAACTTATTACTGATTAACTCATTTCCATGCAAACAAACCACAGACCGTGTGTATTACCTATTATATATATGGCAACAATTAAATTATAATCAGGAAAAAGACGAACTGCACTTGACAGGGAAATTAGAGGACAAAGAAGAATTATTGAAAGAATTGCGCAACTATCTGCGTCAGGTATTCGTCATCAACCCCAAAGCGGAATTCAACCGCTCCGAGATAAGTAAAATAGAAGAGATACCTTTTGACATGCAAACCTTATTATTATGCGAGTAATCAGCGGTATATACAAACGGCGCCGTTTCGACGTGCCTCATACATTCAAGGCACGTCCAACAACGGATTTTGCCAAAGAGAACCTTTTCAATGTATTAAGTAATAATTATTTTGACTTCGAGAACGGAGTTACAGCTTTGGACCTTTTTGCCGGTACGGGCAGCATCAGTATAGAACTGGTTTCACGCGGTTGTGACCGGGTTATCTCAGTGGAAAAAGATCCCCAGCATCTTTCTTTCATCTCGCAGGTGATGCGTGAAGTGAAGACTGACAAATGTTTTCCTATCCGTGCTGATGTCTTTAGATTTATAGACAAATGCAGCGAGCAGTTTGATTTCATCTTCGCCGATCCTCCATACACCTTGAAAGATCTGGAAAGTATCCCCACCCGTATTTTCGAAAGCGGGATTTTAAAGGAAGACGGATTATTGGTATTGGAACATGGCAAAGAGAACCATTTCGAGGATAATCCCCATTTTATTGAGCGCCGTGTATATGGCAGTGTGAACTTCTCTTTCTTCAAAGCAATGGTGCCAGCAACCGAACAATAGATTCTTGTGCTTTTTGATACCAAGGACGCTTCATCCATGTTTTTCTCTGTAACAGGATAGCGTCCTTCTGGTCTTGCAGGAAAATACCCTTCAACATCAATGCTGAGGCCGGATCATACATAAAGGCATTCACCTCAAAATTATGCTCAAAGCTACGGAAGTCCATATTAGTAGAACCTACCGTAGAGAGAGTATCATCACTAACCATCAACTTGGAATGCAAAAAACCTTTCTGATAAAGGTAAATCCTGACACCCGCACGCATGATATCATCCAAATAAGATAACGAACCTAAATGTGTTATCCACGTATCGGCACGTGCCGGTATCATAATGCGAACATCCACACCTGCTAAAGCTGCCGTTTTCAATGCCATCAGAATAGGTTCGGTAGGCAACAGGTAAGGGGTTTGTATATAAAAATACTTTCGGGAACTACTGATAGCTATCAGTAACCCTTGCATAATATCCCGCCATTCGCCTACAGGATCGGAAGTAACAATCTGTATCAGAGCCTTCCCAAAGATTCCAACTTCGGGGAAATAACGGGAGGAAGTGATAAGAGTACGGTCTACCACATACCAATCGGTCAAAAAAGCAGTCTGTAACCCATATACCGCTTTTCCTTTTATCTTAATGTGAGTATCCCGCCATATCCCCCATGGAAAGCCTTTCATATAGCGCAAAGCAATGTTCATTCCTCCCATATAAGCCACACGACCGTCAATTACCACTATTTTACGGTGATTACGATAATTTACCTTACTGGTAAATAAAGGGAAACGAACTTTCAAAAAACTACGTGCTTCAATACCTGCTCCCCGCATTTCATCAAAAAAAGCATGGGGAACTTTCCAACAGCCCACGTCATCGTATAGTAAACGCACTTCTACTCCCTGCCGCGCTTTATCTATCAACACATCGCGCAGCAGCCTGCCTGCCGGATCATCCTCAAAAATATAAAACTGTAAATGGATGTGGTGCTTTGCTTTACTGATTTCTTTCATCAATGAATACAGCATGGAATAACCATCCGTAAAAACTTCCGTCGCATTTCCTTCAAAGGGCAAAGCATTATTCACTTTCCGGAAAAAACGCATCAACTGGTACTGTTCATCAGGACACTTAAACGCCTTTTGCGCTTGGTATTCTGCCATAGGACGTTTTATAAGACGGGTGAACCCTTTCTTGCTGATCAATTTCTCCTTACGTGTGCTTCTGCCGAAAAAGAAATAGAATACAAGCCCCACAATGGGCAGGAAAAAGAGTACAAGTACCCATGCCATTGTTTTAACAGGATTACGATTATCAAGTATCACTATAAAGATAGTTCCGATGATAATCACAAAATAAAGCACGTTAAAAGCAACAGCAAAGATTTCATTAAAGATACTCCACTCTACCATATAATTCCAAGTAATTTACTTATAAGCAAACTTATAAAAAAAATCCCAACCTATAACAATATAGATTGGGAAAAGATTAAGATATAGTTTCATTTAAAAAGGACGCCGGCCATGTCTTCCTGGACCGGGACCAAAACCGGGACCACCGAATCCCCTATGGCTATTCATCATCTTGTCACGAGCGGCTTTACTTCCAAAAATATTCAGACGATAGATAAAATGCACCATACAGTAACTATTGATACTGTTGTATTCGGTAACCGAACGTACATCTGCAGTCAAAGAACGGCTGATATTGCTCTGTTGTTTTAAAATGTCATACATTTCAAAACTAACAGTTGCTGCTCCCTTCAATAAACTTTGTGCTATTTGGGCATTCCAAATCAGTTCATTATTGTTCAAACTGGCATCATCATATCCTCTACGGGACTGGTTGGTGATATTAGTAGACAATGTCATCTGCCATGGTAGAGTGACATTGGTACTCGCTCCATATGAGAATGTATAAGGATTTTGGTTCTTTTCAGGACGCAGCTTGCTACGTTCCGCTGTATATTCAATAGAACCATTCAATGAAAATTCAAACCAGTCATTCCGATAGGACCCATTCAGATTCTCCGCCAAAGTCAAGCCGGTAGTCGTATTCTTATCATCATGCAATGTTTCCTTATTGTATAAGAACGCTACTTGATTCCGGTAGTTAACACGAGAAAAAGAATTTATAGTAAACTTTTTATTCTTCAAAGCCGAATTAAAACCGAACATACCAAACGCATTCCAGTTTCCATTGATATTCTGAGGAGTTGAAGTAGTACCACCCGTATTCTCATCATATATCGTACTATTACTGATACTATTCTGAGTAGCAGTGAAATTTACATGGGTCATTATCCCACGCTGTTTCTCGGCATTATAAGTGTTATAAAACAAACGCATGGTATGGGCAAACGAAGGCTTCAAACCAGGATTACCCACACGGATATTCAACGGATTGGAATTATCGACAATCGGCAGCAGGTTTTCCATACTAGGCTGACTACTACGCCCACGATAAGTGATACGCAGCTGACTTACCTTAGAGAAGCGATAACGAAAATCCAGATTCGGAGCAAAATTGAATACCGTTCTTGTGGTATCAGTCATGTAATCTCCCTTCTTATAGGACAATTTCGTATTTTGAGGCTGTAAGGACATGCCGGCACTCAACTGATATTTCTCCCGGATAAATCGTAGTCCTAAAGAGATATCATGATTAAAGTATTTATATTCAGCATCCTTACTCAAGCTATCTACATAAGCAGTTTCATAGTCTTCGGGTAATCCGTCATTTATATTCCAAGGATACCCCAAATCATATGTCGATTTATCACTCTTGCTATTCTTATATTGGAATCTATAACTAAATTGCAGGAAAGTAGCCCGTGCTATAGGTTCGCTATAAGTAAATTGTGCTGTATAATTATAATTTTTAGTAGGCATCGTAATGTATTGATTACGATATTCAATGGAGTCCCCTCCTAAATAATTCTTTATCTGATAATAACGGGTTTCCGATTGAGCATACTGATCGCTGTCATCATCTCCATATCCAAACGAACCACGGAATGTAATATTACGTCCTTTATCATTCAGTTTCCGATTCAGCTGTAAAGTTGCATTAGCCGACAAACTATTTGATTTTGACAAATTGTGTTCATTGGTAGCATTAATACGAGTATCCCTTAACGGGTCATCGGTACCTATATTGTTAAAGTTCAGATAATCATTGGGATTTACCACATATTGGTAAGGGTCCTCATTAAAAGTTCCTGATTCTGTTGCCGAAGTCCCTTTTGTTTTATTATAAGAAACATTCGGCCGAAAAATAATATTGGTCATTGAATCGGGACGCCATTCCATACGAAAATCCGCATTGAAATCAGTCACTTTATTACGATCGGCTTTGTTTGAATTGGAATAAGAATCCCCCGACTGCAAAAAACGCTGTGAAGATCCTACTGTTACTACATCCGCATCACGATAGTTGTAACGCATGCTACCTCCCACTTCCATTTTTTCTGTTTCTGTAGCAAAATTCGCTCCTAGCATTTTAGTTGCGTTCAATCCATTGTTACGCCTCCAACGAGGTCCTCCTCCCGAAAATCCCTGATCATTCACATTATTGGCGGAACCAATAATAGAGAATTGAGTTTTATCATAAAAACGGTTAATCATAGCTCTTCCCGCATAACGGTCTTCCGTACCGGCCGCCAAATCCACATTTCCAAACCAACCCTGATTCATCCCCTTCTTTACCGTCAAATCGAGCACTGTTTCCTCCTCACCATCATCAATACCCGTAATGCGTGCCAAATCGGACTTCTTATCATATGTTTTCAGTTTTTCCACCATATCGACTGGCAGATTCTTCAAACCGGTCTTCACATCGCCACCAAAAAACTCTTTGCCGTCTACCATAATCTTTTTTACTTCCTTACCATTGATTTTGATATTACCATCGTCATCTATTTCTGCTCCCGGAAGTTTTTTCACCAACTCTTCCAACATTGCCCCCTCAGGAGTACGATAAGCAGAAGCATTATAACCAATAGTATCTTCTGAAATGGTTACTTGCGGAGCCTCGGCTACAATAACTGCCTCACCCAACATGATAGCATCGGTAGGTAAAGTGACCGTTCCAATATTAACGCTCGGTTTACCAGCTGTCAGCTGCAAAGATTTTTCCTGAGTAAGATAACCTACAAATGAAATTTTAAGTACATATTTTCCCGGACGGGCGGCAATAGAGAATACTCCGTTGTTATTGGTAACATTTCCTACCACCATTGTACTATCGGGTAGAGAAAGTAATTGTACGGTAGCTTGTCCAACCGGGCTTTTATCATCACCATCAATCACAGATCCCGTCACGGTTATGCGCTTGCCACTTTGCGCCCAAGAGAGAGTTGCACAGGTACATACCAGTAACAACAATAATATTAACTTCTTCATTTTTTTCCTTGAAATTTTAATGCCTAATGTCCTTTGGACACTCTTGTCAACAAAAGGTTTAACGGAAAAATGTATTTATTTCTTAAATAATCGGTCAACCCGGCTTTTTTGTACGCCAAATTCCAGACAAATAACATTAAAAGCCATATAAACTATAGCAATGGAATTATCCGCTTCTTCCAGATTTCCATTATATACTCCTCTGACCAACATTACAATATAATAAATGCCCAGCAAATAAATAGCATAACAAATAGCCTTGACACGTATTCGGGAAATCTTCTCATTCTCATCCTTCACTTTTGCCAAGAAGATCATAAACAGAGAAAACCAGATAAGTAACTTGATAGAAGCCTTTGTAAACAACAAGTTACTATCATTTATCATGCCAAACATAAACATGAGCAACGGTACGAAAACAGACAACAACAGAACAACATATCCCATCGTCCTACAATAAACCGGTAAAATTCCTTTCATTATTTTATATTTTAACGTACAAAAGTAATTATTTGTAAGCAAAGAACGGTCATCTTTTTGCTTTTTTACCTAAATTTGCAGGCAAATAATAGAAAATATGAGTAAACAAGAAGTTATTATCTGCCATAACTTAGAAGAAAATCTCAATAAGGCAATAACCCAATGCCCACATGACAAATTATTTGTCTTGGCTGATGAACATACGCGTAAACTTTGCATTCCTGTTTTATCTGGATTTGATTGTATTAAAAATGCCCATTTTATTTATATAGGGGCCGAAGATGTGCACAAAAACTTGGAAACATTGGCATATGTATGGAAAGAGTTGGGAGATAAAGGCGCAAGCCGTCATTCGTTACTTATCAATTTAGGTGGAGGGATGGTTACAGATTTAGGAGGATTCGCCGCATCAACTTTCAAACGAGGGATCAAATATATCAATATTCCTACCACGCTACTGGCTATGGTTGATGCATCTGTAGGAGGCAAGACCGGAATCAATTTCAACGGATTAAAGAATGAGATCGGAGTCTTCTCCCCTGCCGAAAGTGTATTGATTGACGCTGATTTTCTAAAATCACTGGATCTTCGAAATCTATTGTCCGGATACGCTGAAATGTTGAAACATGGTCTTATCAGCACCCATGATCATTGGATAGAATTGCTGAGATTTGACTTCAACAATATAGATTACAAGGTCTTACAGACTTTAGTCGGAAAATCTGTACAGATTAAAGAAAATATAGTGGAACAGGACCCTTTTGAAAGAGGAATCCGCAAAGCTTTAAATCTGGGACACACCGTAGGGCATGCTTTCGAAAGTCTGGCATTAGAGACACAGCATCCTATATTACATGGTTACGCTGTGGCATGGGGGATAGTTTGTGAACTTTATTTCTCCCACATCAAAACAGGTTTTCCCAAAGACAAGCTACGTCAAACCATCTTGTTCATCAAAGAACATTATGGAGTTATGCCTTTTGATTGCAAACAATATGAACGCCTCTATGAATTCATGAAACATGATAAGAAGAACTCAGCAGGCATCATTAATTTCACCCTATTAACTGAAATAGGAGATATACAGATTAACCAATCGGCAAGTAAAGACGAAATTTTTGAAATGCTGGATTTTTATCGTGAATCCATGGGTTGCTGATCCCCCTTTAAACAGATGGAAAGATTGTACAATCTTTCCATCTGTCCGATACAATAAAAAACATCTTTTATTTATCCCCAATTATGCTCAGGCAAACTTTTAACAATCAAGAAATTAGAGTATTTATGATATATTAGTTAAAAAACCAAGCTTATCATTTAAAAAAGACAAATACAAAGTGCTTTTTTTCCGTAAAATTGTTCCTAAACACCATTGATCAACTTTTCAATGCTTCAGAAATCCTATTTTTGCACTATAATTGGTTGGTATAAATGTTATATAAGGAATTTGAAAAGAATAGAGAAGATATATTAGAGAATGAATTTTGCATGCAATCTGATGCATCAACATTGCCCATTACAGATTGCCCCTCTTATACCCCTATATGTACTATTGGAATCTGTATACAAGGAAATGCTAAAATAAGAATGGATTCTCAAGAATATACTATACATCCACATGATGTTTTTGTCTTTATGCCGGGATTGCTAGTCTCAGTCATAGAGACAAGTCCTAATTTCACAACAAACTATTTTACACTTTCAAACACATTTTTCTATGATGTAATAAAAACTATCAGAAGTTTTTCTCCTCAATTTTTCTCTTACATGAAATCTCGTTTCCTTTATCCCTTGCCGGAACAAGAGATGCAGTATTTCATGAATTATTATGCATTACTGAAGAGTCGGAGCAAACTTCCCAAAAGTTTTTCCAGAGAAGCAATTATAGCTCTGCTAAGAATTATATTCCTAGATTTATATAATGACTTTGAAAATTATATCAATCATAGAAATAATACAAGTACAACACGTAAAGAAGATTTAACACATAGATTCTACACGCTAATGATGGATAACTACAGAGAACATAAAGAGGTTATCTTTTATGCCGACAAACTTCATGTTTCTTCCAAATATTTGTCTGAAGTAGTTAAAGAAACCAGTGGAAAATCTCCTAAGGACTGGATTATAGATTATTCATTACTGGAGATAAAAGAATTATTGAAAAACAGTTCTCTTAATATTCAGGAAATAACAATCAGAACTAAGTTCCTGAACCAGTCTGCTTTAGGTCGTTTTTTTAAAAGACACACCAATATGTCTCCCTCTGAATATAGGGAATCGACTTATTAGTTTTATCAATACCTTGCATAAAAAGATGTACTTTTAATGTAAAAAAGTACAGAGAATATTTGCAAATACAAAAAAGCCGTACCTTTGCATCCGCAATTCGGGATGTAGCCCAGCCCGGTTAGAGTACGCGTCTGGGGAAATTGAATAAGATTACCGATAATAAAATTACAATAATATATAAATCAAGGAGTTAAATAAATACTTAACTCCTTATTTTTTACCTGCGGATACCTTACGAATAAGGTTTTCGGGAAACTTGGCTTATTTTATCCGACTATTGCCTTTTATTATGCGGATTTTGCATTATTGCATTGAAGAATTTTCCAAATACATTAAATAAGTGGTAAAGCAAATAATCACCTCCTCTCTGCTTATTGTTCAGTCACCACAAAAGGCTCTTCTTTTAAGGCTGGAAAGTACATATAAAAAGTGTTTGAGAGAAGAATGAGGAAAGTTTACTGGTTATCAGTTACTTTCCTCATTTTGGTTAAAAGTGGCGAGGACAGACGAAGACGGGAATACGACAAGATGAGACAGAGGAACGTTACCTATCCGTAACCTATACCCCAAATGGGGAATGTTGAGGTTCGGAAGAATAAGGAAGGTTACGAATTGAATTTGAATACTCTGATTTATAGTGAGTTACTAATGAGCAACGTAAGATTTTTGGTTACGAACCAAATTTGCCGTGTTCTGCAGTGAAATGCGTAGCAAGAAAAGACTCTTCATGTATTAATTTTGAACGCAAAAAAGAATGACGTTATGAAGAGTACATTTTCAATTATCTTCTACCTCAAAAGACAGGTAGTAAAGAAAGATGGTACTGTTCCAGTTATGGGACGTATCACAGTGGACGGAACACAGGCGCAGTTCAGTTGCAAGACAACTGCCAATCCAGATTTGTGGGACACCAAGGGCGGACGCATGATAGGTAAGAGTATGCAGGCTTTGGAGGTGAACCGCAAATTGGACAAGATGCGTGTGAGTATCAGCAAGCATTATCAGGAGATTATGGACAGGGACAACTTCGTCACTGCCGACAAGGTGAAGAACGCCTTTCTTGGCTTGGAGTATCGTTGCCATACACTGATGAAAGTCTATTCTCAAAGCCGTGATGAAATGGAAAAGCAATATAAGGCTGGCATGAAATCTTTGAGTACATACACGAAGTATAGAATCGGGTGTGCCTATGTTGGCGAGTTCTTGCAGACACATTACCATGTGAAAGATATTGCTCTAAAAGAGTTATCGCTGCCTTTTATCACAGACTACGAGACTTTTCTCAGAACCGACAAGCACTTGAAGATAAACTCTGCGATGGTGTTTGTCCGCAATCTCCGTGCAATGGTATTCCGTGCCATAGATAATGAATGGCTCGTAAAAGACCCATTCAGACGATATGAGTACAAGGAAGAAGAGACCACAAGAGAGTTTCTGAGCAAAGAAGAGATTCACCTGTTGATGGAAACACCTATCACAAGAAAGAAGATGAGTATGGTGCGTGACTTGTTCCTGTTCTGCTGTTTTACAGGTCTCGCTTTCATTGATCTGTACAACTTGAAGGAAGAGAACATCAAGGAATTTTTCGATGAAGGTGAATGGATCGTTATCCATCGACAGAAGACTGGAACGGAAGCCAACATCAAGTTGCTTGATTATCCCAAGCAAATTATGGAAAAATACCGTGGATTGTGTGAAGACGGCAGGGTGTTTCCAGTACCCAACTACCAAAGTTGTATGGATTCGCTCAAAAGACTGGGCAAAAAATGTGGTATTACCAAGCCGCTTTCCTGGCACATGAGCCGTCATTCGTTCGCAACCTCGGTTTGCCTCTCCAACGGAGTTCCAATAGAAACCGTGAGTTCAATGCTTGGTCACAAGGACATAAAGACAACCCAGGTGTATGCCAAGATTACCAAGGAGAAATTGAGCAAAGACGTGGAAAAGTTGTCTCAGCAAATAAATAACATTGAGGAATTCACGTTTGGAAATGTTTGCAACGATAATACTAACACTATAAATGGCAGAGTATGAAACGACAAGTGATAACAATACAAGAAGATATGGTCATCTACGCCCCACATCATGGTGAGGTGTGGATGACTGTTTGGGAGATTGCCGAACTGTTGAATGTAACAGGGACAGCAGTGAAGAATACCATCAAGCGCATTTGGAAACAAAGTGTGCTGAAAGATTTCCAGCATTCTCAATACATCAAACTTGAAAATGGATATTCTGCGCATGTCTATGATATGGAAGTGATTATCGCCATAGCACTTCAAATGGATACATACCAAGCCTTGTTGTTCAGACAATGGTTTATCAGTAAGGTAGTAAACCGCAAGGATTGCCAAGCAGAGCAAGTAAAACACGAGTATCCGATGATTATTGTGATGAACGGAACGATGCCAAGAGGTGCAAGTTAGAATCTTTCATCTTTTTAATAAGATTTAATAGCGTACAGAGAGAACGATTTTTGTCGTTGTACACTGTACGCTATTTTTGTTTCGCAATCTTACTGATTGTTTGTAATGTTCTGATAATCAATGCTAATCCGAATGACAAAATGGCAAAAGAAACAAATTAGGAACAACAAAATCCCGTAACCCCAAAATGAAATTATGAGAAAACAAAAATTAACACGGATAACGCGGAATTTTTCCGATTTTGATATTCATAAATCAACTCCAAAAGAAGAAAATTATAAGTAGGCACATCTGTTTTCATTTTAATAGAATATAGTGGTATGCAAGATGAAGATGGGACGAGTCTCTGTAAATCATGCAAAAATTAGCAAAATTTCTAATTAGGCAAATTATTTGCCGATTTTTATAATGATTTTCGGATAAACAAACGATATTTGGAGGAAAATGAGTATCTTTGCAACCGAAAACAATAATAATATACGCAATGGCTGAGAAAAATCTTAATCGTATAAAAGTTATGCTTGCAGAAAAGGGGAAAACGAACAAATGGCTTGCAGAGAAACTTGGCAGAGACCAAGCAACCATTTCCAAATGGTGTACTAATGCTTGTCAACCTCCTTTAGAAGCATTAATACAGATATCTCAATGTCTGGAAGTTGATATAAAAGAACTCATTAGGGTTCCTGAACATAATCCTTATAAAGAATTGTAATGAAAAAAATAAATACTTCATTCTCATTATTTGATTTCAATAAGAAACGTGTGACTTAGAGCACGTTGATGCAAGATCTTAGGTGAGTCGGTCTTGACCTTTTAACTCAAGCAGCGAGCACTCGGAGATATTTCTGTTTTTTATTCCAACTGGCTTATAATTCGGAAATTTATCAAAATTTGTATCAAAATCAAATAAGTATAACAATGGAACCATCTATATACAGTTTTTCACTTTGTACCGCACTGCCGTTAATGTTATTCTTCGGCTTTTATTTTTTGTTTGCAAAGACTCCTGAAAAGAAAATTTTCACGAATTATCTCCGCTCCCGACAGATGATGGGTATAGCTATGTTGCTGCTTTCAGCAAACTATTCGGTACATTTCTTCTTTGGCATCCGATTCAAAAATGTGAATTCTTCCATATTGATGAACATGTCCACATACTTTCTGTGCTACTCTCTGTTCAGTTCGGCATTGATAATGTTGCTTGATCGTTTTTACATTACCAAACGGCGTGTGTGGACACATATCATTTTATGGATTATATTTTCAACTTTTTCCGGAGTTGTATTGTTTCTGTTGCCAAGCGGAATCATGCAAAAAATCTCTTTATTTGCTTTAGCTGTCTGGTTAATCGCTTTTGGAGTCGTTTTAGCTCGAAGAGTCATAGTTGCATATCGTAGAGCCATTCGGATTTTCAATGAAACTCAAGCGGATGATATAGGCGCATATATCGAATGGCTTTCTATATTCACTTATTGGGCTGTTATCTTCGGTGTTGGATGCGGATTGCTGACATTCCTACCTGACAGATATGTGTATATCTGGGTGCTTTCATCAATCCCGTTCTACTGTTATCTTTTTCACTGTTATCAGAACTACCTCCTGTTCTATGAACAGGTAGAAAATGCGTTTGAGCAGGATATTCAATCTGAAGAAGAACTTCTGACAAATTCGGGAATTGAACCCGAAATGGTTTCAGAAGAAGTTCCTGAGTCCTATACAGAATTTATAGAGAAGGTTGACAACTGGATAAAGACAGACGGCTATGTCCAGCAGGGACTTACCATAAAAGAACTGTCCAAAATACTTTATACGAACCGTACCTATCTTTCCGCTTATATCAAGACTACATATAAAATGACATTCCGCGAATGGATAACCAGTCTCAGGTTGGAGTATGCGAAAAACATACTGAAGGAGCATCCAGAAATCAATATACAGAAGCTGGCTGAGTCTTCTGGTTTTCTTTCCCAAAGTAACTTTATCAAATTATTTTCCGAGAAAGAAGGATGTACGCCTGCCAAATGGAAAAAATCAAATCGGGAATAAATTGTGTAGTAAAACAACATCGGAAAAGGTCACAGAAACACATTTCCAAAAAGTGCTCAAACGACAAAAAAGTGCTAATTCGACAATTCAAAAAGTGCTAATTCGACAAAAAGATGCTCAAACGACATTATTTCTAAAATTTTACAGCAAAAGTTTTTCTAATCTTTTGGGCATAGAATGACATTTATTATCTTTGGAGAGGACAAAGATAATAAATGCAAGTTTATATGAGCAGAAAAATCACTTTTCTTACCTTGTTTCTGTGGCTGATGACGGTAACTTTTCCTGTCATTGCGCAGCAGAAAACAGACACGACCTACACCTTCCGCTTCGTTCCGCAGAAGGACATGTTCTACGTTCCTTGGAATGGCAATGACACTGAACTTGCCCGCCTGTTGGAATGTATTGAAAACAACAAAGCAACAATTCTTGACGGCAAGTTGCCGCTACTGGTTGACGGATACTGCAATTCGCTGGGCGGTGAAGCCGAGAACCTTGCCACGGCGAAGATCCGTGCCAACCGTGTGAAATCAGAACTGATTACACGCGCGAAAATCAAGGAAGAAAACTTCATTACCCACAATCATGCGACAGGGGGTGATTTTGTAATCGTGCGCCTAACGGTACCAGCAAAGGAAACAGCCGCGATGGATGCGGAAGCGGAAGCGCGACGCAGGGCAGAAGCCGAACGACTGGCAACCGAGAAGCGTGCCGAGCAGGAACGGCTTGCCGAAGAGCAGCGCAAGGCGGAAGAAGCCCGACTTGCCGCTGAAAAGGCAGAAGTCGAGAAAGCCGCTCAACAAAATACACTTGCCAACACGCCGTCGGAAACCAAAATCACAACTGATTATCATCTCTCCCTGCGTGCCAACCTATTGCGCTGGGCTATCTTGACACCAGATCTTGGCGTGGAATGGCGCATCTGCCCATCGTGGGGCATTGCCGTAAACGGCTCGTGGACTTCTTGGAGTTGGAATGACAAAGACCGTCGCTATGCACTCTGGGAAGTGGCTCCGGAAATACGTTATTACATGGGTGAGAAGAAAGCCTGGTATCTGGGTGCGATGTTCAAGGCCGGACAGTTCAACTACAAGCTCTCCGAAACAGGCAAGCAAGGCGACCTGATGGGTGGCGGCATCACCGCCGGCTATCAGCTGCGGCTGAACAAGGCACTGGCTCTTGATTTCAACCTCGGTTTGGGCTACCTGAATGCCGATTTCGAAAAATATGAAGTCATCGATGGTGTGCGCGTGCGCTGTGGCAACGAGACAAAAAATTGGTGTGGCCCCATCAACGCCGGTGTGACATTGGTATGGAAGTTATTCTAATACGGAGGAATAGAGTATGAAAGCAAGACAATATATAAATATGGTAGGAATGGCAGCTGCCGTGCTGCTCTCTTCCTGCGTGAAGGACACGCTTTATGACACGCCGCATCCCGACTATGGGAAGATTGCGGTGACAGCCGACTGGTCGGCACGCGGTGAGGGTATCAACATACCTGCCACGTGGACGGTCACTATTGGCGACTATGCGGGTACGGAGACTTCCGCCACCCATGCCCCCGACCATCTGTTTGCTCCAGGCAGCTACACCCTTGCTGTGTGGAACCCAGCTGAAGGAATCACGGTAAATGGTACCACCGCCACCATTGCCGCAGCCACGGGAAACCGGACAGGCACGGATGCCTTTGTAAACAATGCCCCGGGATGGTTCTTCACCTATACGAAACAGGTGAGCATCGAGAAAGACAAGGACTATCCGCTGACCGCCGCAATGAAGCAGCAGGTACGCGAACTGACACTTATCATCAAACCGACGGGTGATGCCGCCGGACGCATCACGGAGATTGTTGCCCATCTGACGGGTGCAGCCAGAACACTCGATTTCGCTACCGATACCTACGGAGCCGCTTCAAACGTCGTGCTGCCCTTCACCAAGATAACCGAAGGTGACGATGCCGGCAAGTGGAAAGCCACGGTGCGGCTGATGGGTGTGACCGGCACGGAACAACTGCTGATGGGTGAAATCCGCTATACTGACGGCAACCCGACCCCCACCACGCTGAAAAGCGACCTCACAGAAGCTCTCAAGGAGTTCAACACCAGAAAGGGCAAATCGCTGACCCTCGGCGGAACGCTGGTTGAGACACCCGAAGGCATGGAAGTGGACGAAGCCGAAATCAACGGCTGGGAAGAAGTGAAAGGTGATGATGTAAATGCCGATTTGTAAATAATAAAATTATAGATATAATGAAGACAAGATTTTTTGCACTTGCAGCGCTCGCCCTCGCACTTGTAGCCTGCAACAACGAAAACGAGAACCTGAACGGTGACCCCGTGGCCGCCCAGTTTACCGCCAACATCGCCCCCGCCACCCGCGCCAGCGGAACCACCTGGACTGGCGGCGACCGTATCGGCATCACCGACATCGGCAACGATTCCCAGTACGGCAACGTGCCTTTCATCCTGAAAAATGGAAAATTTGAGGCAGAAGGAAAGGTCATCTATATCGAAGATACAAAGACCCATACTTTCTGCGCCTACTATCCGTACAACGCGGCGGGAGGCATCCTCGCTGCCACGACCGATGCCACGGCGCAGCAGAACCAGCCTGCCATCGACTTCCTCTTTGCTTCAGGAGCCACGGGAGACAAAAACAACCCGGTAGTAAGCTTCACCGACAAAACCGCCAAAGGCGGTGAAGACAACTCCTTCCACCACCGCATGAGCCAGATAACCCTTACCTTCGAGGCGGGCGACGGCGTGAATTTCAGCGTGGTCAAGCCTGAACGTTACACGCTGGCCGGATTGTTACTCACTGGTACGTTCAACACGGCCGACGGTATTGCCACCGCAGACAACGGGGCACAGACCGGAGAACTGACCATGAATCTAGCAGACGGCAATCTCACGTCATCGATCATCCTCTTCCCACAGACAGTTGCATCCCTGCCGTTGGTTGTGAATTACAAAGGTCAGGAATATCATGCCACACTCACCATGCCCGAAGGCGCACTGCAGGCGGGCAACAACTATTCCTATACCGTCAAGGTACGCAACAAAGTCCTTGAAGTCAGCGAAGCCACCATTGCAAAGTGGAACGATATAGACGGTGGAGATGTGGGTGCTGACCTGTAGGATGCTAATAATTAATTGATTAGAATGAAGAATTATGAGACATAGATTATTTATCCCCGCAGCCACCGCACTGCTGTTCGCCCTCGCCGCCTGCACGCAGGACGAACTTGCTGGCGATAACCGTCTGCCCGAAGGTGAATACCCCGTCGTCATCCGTGCCACCGGATTGTCCGTAGAGGCAACGCCGCAGGCAGCCCCTTCCACCCGTGCCACCGTGGACGGCGACTGGCAGGGCATACAGACTGTGGCACTCAAAATGGGTGACGTGGTAAAGGAATACACCGTAACGGCTTCTACCGATTTCAAGAGTGCCACGCTTTCACGTGAGAACGACCCGCACTACTGGACCAGCCGCGACCCAATTACCGTATCGGCATGGTGGCCCTTCGATAATGCCGACATCACACAGATGCCTGCCGTGAAGGTGGCCGAAGACCAAAGCAAATTGGCTGACTTTCAGAACAGCGACTTCATCGCCGCTGAGAACAGGAAGGTGGAATTTAGCAACCCGACACTTGAATTTACCCACCGCACGGCACGCGTGGCAATCGAACTGAAGCCCGGCACGGGATTCACAAGCGTGGACGGTGCCACGGTGAGCCTCGTGAGCCTGTCCGCCGATAACGGCAACCCGACTGCCATCAAGACCTACAACGCAAGCGGCAACACCTACGAGGCACTGACCGCCCCGCAGACCGTTGCGGCAGGCAAGCAGTTCGTCCGGGTGGAACTCGGCGGCGGCACCTTCTACTTCCGTCCGCAGAACAACGTCGTATTAGAAGCGGGTAGCCGCTATATCTACACCGTCAAGGTGAACGCCACCGGCTTGACGTTAGAGGGTTGCACTATCGGTGAATGGGCTGACGGCGGCGGCGAGAGCGGCACAGCCGAGGATTTGGGCTACATCTACGACAGCAACACCAAGACCTACACGGTCTATAACGCCGACGGCCTGCTGGCATGGAACGAAGCCTCACAAAAAGATGAATCGATAAATTGCACCCTCGCCACTGACATCGACCTGACGGGTAAGGAATGGACACGGTCAGGCATATTTACATTCTACTCCGGCATCTTTAATGGGCAGGGACACCGCATTACAGGATTTAACTCTTCAGCAATGAATAATACTGGATTTTTGGGTTCACTCTTAAGTGAACGTGGAGTGATAAAGAACCTACAACTCATAGATGTGAATCTGTATGGCAGTAGTGGAAATACTGCTGGAATAGTGGGCCGAAATCATGGCCAAATCATTGCCTGCTCTGTGACGGGAAAAATTTCTGCATCATATGGTGGAACTTGTGGTATAGCCGAATCAAATTATGGCGATATCATCGCTTGCTGGTTCGACGGAACATTGAAAGAGTCTAACAATGGAGCTATAGTGCGTTATAACTACGCTGATATAACTTCCTGTTATTGGGGAGGCAATGCCGGGCAAGGAGTATTCCGTATTGAAGGAGGAACGGTAGATGCCACGAAGGTGGACGGCGCGACCGTGAAATGGCAGACAGCCGTCGACGGCATGAACACCGCCCTCACCGCTGGCGACTACCAGTGGATACTCGGCACCGACGGTCTGCCCGTATTACAAAAGAGACAATAACGAACCCTAAACGACACGCATCATGAAACGAGCAACCATCCATACATCCGCAGCCATCGCCCTGCTGCTCGGCCTTGCCGCCTGCACGCAGGACGAACTTGCCGACGATAACCGTCTGCCCGAAGGAGAATACCCCGTAGTCATCCGTGCCACCGGACTGTCCATAGAGGCAACGCCGCAGGCAGCCCCATCAACCCGTGCCACCGTGGACGGCGACTGGCAGGGCGTCACTTCCGTGGCACTCAAGACGGGCGATGCGGTAAAGGAATACACCGTAACGGCTTCTACCGATTTCAAGAGTGCCACACTCTCACGCGAGAACGACCCGCACTACTGGACCAGCCGCGACCCGATTACCGTATCGGCATGGTGGCCATTCGATAATGCCGACATCACCCAGATGCCTGCCGTGAAGGTGGCTGAAGACCAGAGCCAATTGGCTGACTTCCAGAACAGCGACTTCATCTCTGCCGAAAACCAGACGGTGAAATTTGACGACCCGACACTTGAATTTACCCACCGCACGGCACGCGTGGCAATCGAACTGAAGCCCGGCACGGGATTCACGAGCGTCGCCGGTGCCACGGTGAGCCTCGTAAGCCTGTCTGCCGATAACGGCAACCCGACCGCCATCAAGACCTACAACGCAAGCGGCAACACCTACGAGGCACTGACCGCTCCGCAGACCGTTGTGGCAGGCAAGCCGTTCATCAGGGTGGAACTCGGCAGCGGCACTTTCTACTTCCGTCCGCAGAACAACGTCGTGTTGGCAGCAGGCAGTCGCTATAAATATACCGTTAAGGTGAACGCCACTGGCCTGACATTAGATGGCTGCACTATCGGTGACTGGGCTGACGGTGGCAGCGAGAGCGGTGAGGCTGAGGATTTGGGTTATTCTATACAGAACGACGGCAGTTACACGGTCTATAACGCCGACGGCTTGCTGGCATGGAACAAAGCCGTACAAAAAGATGAATCAATAAATTGCATCCTCACCGCCGACATCGACCTGACGGGTAGGGAATGGACACGGATAGGCACATGGCCAGGTTACTCCGGCATCTTTAATGGGCAGGGACACCGCATTACGGGATTAAACTTTTCAGCAGCGACTACTGAACTTTTTGGGTTATTAAATGAACGTGGTGTGATAAAGAACTTACAACTCATAGATGTGAATCTGTATGGCAATAGTGGATCAGCAGCTGGAATAGTGGAGCAAAATAATGGTCAAATCATTGCCTGCTCTGTGACGGGAAAAATTTCTGCATATGGTAGAACTTGTGGTATAGCCGATTTAAATTATGGCAGAATCACCGCTTGCTGGTTCGACGGCACATTGAAAGATTATGAATCTGGAGCTATAGTGCGTTATAACTACAAAATTATAACTTCCTGTTATTGGGGAGGCAATGTCGGGCAAGGAGTATTCCGTGATCATGGAGAAAAGGTAGATGCCACGAAGGTGGACGGTGCGACCGTGAAATGGCAGACAGCCGTTGACGGCATGAACACCGCCCTCACCGACAACGACTACCAGTGGGCACTCGGCACAGACGGTCTGCCCGTACTGCAAAAGAAACAATAACAACCCCTAAACAACACGCATCATGAAACGAACAACCATTCATATATTCGCAGCCATCGCCCTGCTGCTCGGCCTTGCCGCCTGCACACAGGACGAAGCGGGCTTCCTACCGGAAGGGGCGGAAGGCACATCCATCGTCTTCACCGCCACGGGGCTGAACCCCGCTGCGACAGCCATCGCCGGCACCCGTGCCCCAGCAGATGGCAATTGGGAGGGTGTGCAGAGCGTGGCAGTCCTGATGGACGGTACGGTGAAGGCATACGACGTGACGCCCTCCACCGCCGACCCCGCCAGCGCCACGCTGACCTCCACCGACCCGTACTACTGGACCAACCACAACGACATCACCGTTACGGCGTGGTGGCCCTACACCGCTGGCGAGACAACCCCGCCTGCTGTGAAGGTAAAAGCCAACCAAAGTACCCAGAAGGACTTTGAGGGCAGCGACCTCATCGTAGCCGACGGACAGACGGTGACCTACGGCAGCCCCACGCTCCGCTTCACCCACCGCACGGCGCGGGTAACCATCGTTCTGACGGACTACACCGAGGGGCTGGCATCCGTGCAGCTGACGGGGCTCTCCACCGAAGGCGACAACCCGGATATAATCGTCCCGTATGACAAGGGCAGCAACACCTACATCGCCCTCGTAGCCCCGCAAAGTGTGGCAGCTGGCACGACCTTCATTACCTGCACCTTCACTAACGGCAAGACCTTCGTTTATAAGATGAAGAATGCTACCGACTGGCAGGCGGGCGGTGAATATACCTACACCATCTCCCTCGCTGCGGCAAAAGACCTGGGCTATACCATAGAGAGCGACGGCAGCTACACCGTGACCTCCGCCGATGGCCTGATGAATGTAGCCGAATTAGTGAACGGAGGTAAGACCGACATTAACATTACCCTCGACAAAAACATTGATCTGACGGGCAAAGGCTGGACGCCGATAGGCACAAGCTTCGATAACTCATACAAAGGCACTTTCGACGGCGGCGGCCATACCATCACGGGGTTGACCTTTACGACAAATGACGAATTTGCGGGTCTGTTCGGCTGGCTCAATAGAGCTGGTACGGTGAAGAACGTGGTGATGGAGGGCGTACAGATAACAAGCAATCAAATATATGGCGGCAGTATTGGCGGCGTGGTAGGATCTAGCTGGGGCACCATTGAAAACTGCTCGGTGTCGGGCAACGTCAGCGGCACGGTGTATGTCGGCGGTGTGGTGGGTGCTCAAATAGACGGTTCCATCACCGGATGCAGTTCCTCGGCCACAGTGAAGGGAACGGTCGATGTCGGCGGCGTGGCAGGTCAGACGAATTCGAGTGCCACCCTGACCGCTTGCTATGCCACAGGCAACGTGATCATAGAAATGGACCCCAAAAAGAATATCGCTGGCGGCAGTCTGGTGGGAATGAACGCAGGAAGCAGCCTCCTTGCCTGCTATGCCACGGGCAACGTAACCAGTACGGGTAGTAGCACTGGCTATGTACATATCGGCGGCTTTTTGGGAAATAACTACGCCAACGTGATGACCGCCTGCTATTGGAAGAACAATCATGAACAAGGTATCGGCTACAATAAGAAAAGCACCGAAGCCACGAAGGTGGACGGCTCTGTCGTTACCTGGCAGAAAGCCGTTGATGCCATGAACACCGCCTTGCAGAACGCAGGCTCAGAGTGGCGTTACGAACTTAACGGAGCATTGCCTACCTTGAGGAAGCAGTAAACGTCGGGCGGAAGAAGTTCCGCCCGCAACGGAAAGAACCGAAGTATAACCCCAATAAAGAAAGGAGGACGTGATGGAACACACGGAGAATCCACCATATTGGTTTTGGCATCAAGGCATTGTCAATAATAATATAGTCTCCAGTGTAAATATGGAAGCTGTAAGCCGGACATTGTCAAGATTGGTGCTCATTAAAGACAACAAATCAAGGATTTAAATTAAAAACATGGGACTTTTTCACAGAGGCAAGAAAAATAATGACGATGAGCCGGACAGTGTTCAAACCAATTCATTCTCTGATATTATGAATGGTTTGCAGTACGCCGTAAACTGTGCACAAGATACATTACAGAATCATCAGATACAAAATCTGACCAGACTTTTTGAAGGAACAAATGCAAATAACGCAAATACGTTCCAATCAAAAAAAATCATGGTTGGAGACAAGACTATTGATATTCCACTTATAGCCTTGATATCCCATCATTATCTTGCAATGGATAATGTGCAGATAAAGTTCAAGGCGAAGGTCGGAAGCGTGGAATCACAGATTCCGGAAAACAACTTGCTGTTATCCAGTCCGCACAGAGCCAATCTCCAGATGCAGATGAGCAACATAAAACCAGATACAGATGATGTCATGGAGGTTTGCGTCAATTTTAAAGTTCAGGAGACTCCAGAGAGTATTTCCCGAATCATTGACGATTTTGTAAAAAACATATAACAATTTCAAAATTCAAATGTTATGGCAGAAGAAATAAAGAACCAAGGGCAACAAGAATATGCAGAAAATATAAGCGGGCAAGCGAAAGAGATTATTTCCGCTGCATTGGAAGAGACTAAAAATAACGGTACATCCCCTGTACTTGGAGATCCGAATGTGACTGACAATTTTAAGGGGCTTCCCATGCGGGAACTGATTGCAGCACCGCTTATTGCAGCAGCCGAAGCTCAACAGGAATTGGCAGCGACAGCATGGAATTTCTACCAGAAAATTGCTTTTGATGAAGACGGTAAAACAGCTCGTGTATTGGAATTCGATATTAAAAGACCGATACAGCAGGATGGAAAAATGACAACAATGTCACAAAGTGTCAAGGCTCCGTTTATAGGATTGGTGCCTATTCCTTCCCTGCTCATAGATCGCGTGGATGTCGATTTCCAGATGGAGGTTACCGATACATCAAACGTAAAAAGCACTACCAACGCAGAAGTAGAGACAAAAGCTTCTGCAAAACATTGGTTTATAAATGCGGAAATCAGCGGCAAAGTCACAACCGCCCGCGAGAACACCCGCATGACCAACCAAACGGCAAAATACCAGATACATGTTTCTGCCAGCCAGCAGCCGCAGACCGAAGGTCTGTCTAAACTGATGGATATAATGGCATCATGTATCGAGCCTATAAATACAGAAAGCAGTAAATAGAGTATAAACATATAGAACGGGATGGATAAAGTCCCGTTCAAATTTGATAACAATTATTATGAAAACATAATAAATGCATCAAACATCTAAAAATAGCCATATGAAAATTTGTACATGGAATTCCCAAGGAAATCCTCTTAATGATGCTATTAAATTAAATATATTGAATCATCTATTAACAATAGAACAATGTAATGTTGTTATGATACAAGAATGTGGTCAATTCATACTGCCTGCACAACATAGTGGTAGATACCACTATGTTGTGGTAGAACATGCAGGCGCTTATAATCAGAGATGTAATACTTGTATCATTGCGGATTTGAATTTTGTAGCATCAATACATTATCTGATATCAGGAACAGGCCGATCCGCAATTTGTTTAAATTATAATGGATGTAACATTTATACCCTTCATTGCGAATCTGGGTCTGGTGCTGTAGGAGATATAAGAGATTTAGTACGCCATGCAGTATCTCCTTTCATCATTGGCGGAGATATGAATTCAACGCCAAGCGAATTATCAGATAATTTAAGAATAATGACCACAGGTACCAGAAGTAGGCCGGGAAATAGTGCTTATTTTGCCTGTTGTGGTATGCCAACACATATTTCAGGTCGAGAATTAGATTATTTCCTTATCGATAGCAGATTACAGCTAAAAACATCTGTACGAAGATATCATATGAAGGGTGGGGATCACTATCCTGTGATATTGGAGATTTAGTTAACCAATTATATTTTTCATAAACAAACAGTGTCACTGCGATATAAAATATTTTCCACCTGTACGGTTGAAGTTGATAAGGATTCTGTCAACAACCCCGATTGTCACTCCCCACATGTGCATTGCCTCATAGCAATACCAATACACATTCATAATTGCGAGTATGATACTCACGGCACGGAGAAAATCCATAATTTTTCCCAATGCTTTCAAATCATCTTCTTGTGCCATTGTTTTTCTATTTGAAGTTATACTTTGATTTTACATAAAGCTGGCTTTCTCCATTGTTCAAGAAAGCCAACCTTGATGATACAACTAAAGGCTTCGCCCTTTGCGCTTCTTTTTCTTTCTGCGTAGTTCTCTGTCGAATGCTGCTTCCCGTGCCTCGTTGGAAGAACCTCCTCCTGCCATGAGCCCAAGACCACTTCCATATTCATCGAACAAGCCAGAACCATGAAGCTCTTGTTCCGAGATTGTGCCATCTTCCTTCGGGATGGTAAGCGGTATCGGATGTTCGTTCTCGTAAGGCAAGGTGAAGTGCTCCTGCAAGGCATTGGCAGAAAGATTCGTTCCAAGCCTTGAACCATTGAACACGCTTTGGGTGCGGTGGTCAATTAATGTTGCTCCGTAGATACGGCCGTCAGCTGTATGGCGGAAAACAACATCAATACCCTTTGCTTTCAGCAACTCAACGAACTTATCCTTATGGTATGTCTGCTTCAAGACTGCTTCCACGCTATGTTTGGTCATCTCGGAGAGTTTCTTGTCCTCCTTAAACTTCTTGGCAGAATAAGCGAACCGCTTTTCTATCGCCTCCGCACCGACAGACCTGTCAATCTTGGAAGCCTTGAAAGGATTTCCAACCTTATTTCCCTGTCCGTCCGTGGCAGAATAGACAAAACCATGATACTCACGACCGCCAACTTCGCCTCTGACCTCCTCCAAGGATATATTATATAAGGAGAGAAGTGCACGGTACTCGCCCAAGGACTGGAACCTGTAGGTGGCGCAGAGTGATTTCACGGTGTTGGCAACCTACTTCTTCACATTGCCTTGGCTTACATCCACCTTACGGAGCAGATTGTCGAATCGGCGTTGCTTGCGGTCTGCCTTGTGGAGATTGTACTTCTCCTCCAAGTCACGGGTGATAGCCTTGCTCTTGTGGTAGTTGTATCGGCTATCTAAGCATCTGCCGTTCTCATCCACTCGGATAGTCACGATGTGCATGTGGTGACGGTCGATGTCCTCATGCTTGTAAACCATATATGGCTGGTTGCCATATCCCATGCGCTCCAAGTTTTCCCGTGCGATGTTCTCCATCTCCATATCCGTCAGCACATCATCTGGATGTGGATTCAGGGAGATATGCACGACAGGCTTTTCCGTTCTGATGTGCGGAGAAAGGTATCGCTGGAAATCACGCAAGGCATTGGCGATGCTCGTCTTTCCCGAACAATCATCGAAGATCTTGTTCGTTGCCAAGAGCTTTCCCTCTTCCTTGTTAATCTTCTCACCATTGTATGCCAATGCGCCATACAATGAACTTCCGAAACTTATCTTTGCGACCATCTTTCCTCAAACTTACGGGTTAGTTCAACAATCTCACGGGTAAGAGAGACCAGTTCCCTGGTGCAGTTCTCCAGCTTATAGAGCAAAGCCATCGCCTTTTTCTCTGAGAAATGACAACGGAGTTCCTTGACAACCTGGTTGTAGTTGTTGCCAATCATTCGGTACTGCGAGTGAAAAGAAGAAAGCTTGGTGTAGTATTCCACCAATGTCTTGTCCTCTCGCAACCCCTTGAACGGCTCGCCGAAAATACGTGCTTTGGCAAAGACGGCCTTCGCCTTCACATCAGTCTGCTCATACATGACGAGGAATTTCATCCACTCGTCATCGTCGAACCGAAGCATCACATGGTGCGACTTCGGGTTCAGCTTGGGGATTCGTCCCCCTCGTTTTCTTTCTGTGTTCATATAAAATGGATTAAGTGGTACATACGGCAATAATGGAATTGCACAAACTATCGTCAGATTGGAACATGGGGAGCCCGACTTGGGAGAGGCTACCAACCCGGCAGGGCAAGGTCTTTGGAGAGTAACTCCAAAGGTTTTGAGTAACTCAAAACATACCTTGCTATGTCTTTGAAGACATAAAAATCCGCTTAGGGTGGATTGGAGTTAGCCTTTGTAAGAAGCAATCCCCATCCCGAATGGAAGCTGTTCGGGAAATCCAGTCCTTTGCGGAGCATCAAGCCTTGTTCTTCTCGGAACGATATGGATGCGCTATCCATCGTTTTGCCTTTTGGGTGCAAAATTACGGCTAAAAAAGCGCCCTTGGAACAGATGCACCCCAGACAACCACTGCAACTATCGGCAACATGCTGCCACAGGATTTGAAAACCATTGTTTTTCGGAAAAAGCGTTGTTACTTTGCAGCCGTAAACATCGAACTAATGATTTGAAAATATGATGAAACAAGCATTTGTAGAAATGAATAAACCTGTCATTATTGCAGTATCGCCTTGCATCAATGATGCGCTACTGACGTACAGACTTACTGATTCACTGTCGTACTGTCGTATGGAAATGATGAAGCACTGCAATGGTTCAAGGTCTCCATAATGGAGCAATGACTTATAGACATGGACACTTATGTGTTCATATCATTAAATTGGCAGAAAATCATGGAAACGAGTAATCAACAATTTAAAAAGTTAAAGATATGAGTAAGACAAGATTTGTTGCGTTCGCAACACAGAAAGGCGGAATAGGAAAGTCCACCATCACGGCTCTTGTAGCCAACTACTTTCACAATGTCAAGGGTTACAATGTGGCGGTCATAGACTGTGACGAGCCACAATACACCTTGCAGACCTGCGAGACGAGGAACTGGAACTCATCAAAAGCAGCGACTATTTCAAGGCGCAAGCCTGTGAGCATTTCAAAAAGCTGGGCAAGAAGTCCTTCAGCGTAACGAGAAGCAATGCTGTCAATGCGCTTGACGACGCAGAGACAGTGTTGAATGAAACAGAGGTTAAACTTGACTTCATCTTCTTTGACATGCCTGGGACTATCAAAAGTGAGGGCGTCATGAAGACCTTGTCTCAGATGGATTACATCTTTGTACCCGTCAGCGCAGACCGCTTTGTTGTAGAAAGCGCAATGAGCTTCATGCAGTTGTTCCACGACAACTTTTTGACACAGGGTTGGTCGGTCACCAAGAAACTTGCTTTCTTTTGGACAATGGTTGACAAACGAGAACGCACGAGTTTGTATGATGTATATGAAGGTATGTTCAAGTCTCTCGACTATTCGGTTCTCAACACACGACTGCCAGACAGCAAACGTTTCAGAAGAGAGCTGTCGGAGAACAGAAAGGCAGTGTTCCGTTCCACCATCTTTCCATCAGACCCAAACCTGTTGCGAGGGAGTGGCATCAAGGAGTTGTCCGACGAGATTTGTGAAATCATAAAGACATGAGCCTATGGTAAGCAGAAAAATCAACACTGACGCAATAGATGAAAATCTGCTCATTGCCTCTATTGGCAAGAGCAAGATTGGCACGACAACGGCATCCATTCTTGACGGAGCTTCCCAATCCCAAGTGAAAGATACCGAAGAGAAAGAAGAGGTTGGCTGGAAGTCCCAATGCTCGCAGACCGATAAGTCGCCAATTTCACGCAAGCCTCCCAAGGCTTCTTCGGAAAGTTACGATTCGGCATTCTTCAAGCGAAACGAGATAAAGACTCGTCAATGCGTTTATATCAGCCGTGAGATACACAGGAGAATTTCAAGAATAGTCAGTGTGCTCGCAAAGCATGAGTTGACAGTCGGTGGTTACATCGACCTTATTCTTGAGAGACATCTTGAAGAGAACCAGGAAGAAATCAACGGCTTGCTGAGAAAAGAGATTGACGATTGGAATGTGTAACAAAAAGGAACAAGCATGACAATGGAAACTATATTCTTGATAGTCTTGGCTGCATTCAATGTTTGGACTATCTATTTTTACAACAAGTTGCTTCTTGAAGTTGCGAACGACAAGGAAAAGGAGAAAAAACCGCCTATCGACCCGATGGCACTTGTAGGCAAAAGTCTTTTCAAAGTGTCCCAACTGCGGAAGAAAGAAGAAACGGAACAAAAACAAACAGAATCCATGTCCGTATCGGATAATGACGTGACATTTGACGATTCTCCAAAGAGTACGGCACGGATTTCTGACGAACAGCTTGATGACGTGTTTACGAATGTTCGCATAGAAGATATTGGTGTGAAATATTCTGACAATAAGGAAGATGCCGATATGCCACAAGCCAAAGGGTCAAGTTTTGAGGACATTGACGCAGCTGTGAATACCGTCAAGGCACCGAAAGCAACGGACAAGGAGAAAAGACATGCAGGCAAGGTTTTCCATGAGATGGATGGCAACCAATTCTATGAGAAATTCATGGAGAACAGCGAGGAGTGCAAGAAGAACATCCATGATTACGTCACCTTCTACTTGCAAACTCACAAGATTGTAGAGATTTCCAAGCCAAAGAAAGAGTTTAAGGTGCCAGACAGTATAGAGGACTTCAATATCCTCGACTTTGTATAACAATTTAATAAGGAGAATTATGGAAAGAACAGAAGAGAACAATGCAACAAAGGATAGATTTGCACATGTGGGCAAAATATTCTTGGAAATGGACAGCAAAAAGCTACAAGCTGAAATCGCAGAACGCTCAAAGATTATTAAACGCAAAATAGATGCGTTGATGGAATTGCATATGTCAGGTATCTGACAAAAACTGTTGAGGTTGGATTTTCAATAGTCAACAAGTATTTCAATAGCAGAGAATTTGTATAACAATTAAAAAAATGATTATGGCAGACAAGACAAAAAACTGTGGTAAAGGACAACTCACTTCGACAGATGCCAAGGAGTTGTATGAGGCTTTCATGAGAAATTATGAAGAGACAATGGAGGAAGCTGGGAAACAGATTGACGCTTGTCTTGAAGAGACATTTCAAGACCGTACATCGTCAACTATTTCCGACAAGGAGGAGTGTTTTGATGAAGATGCAGCATATGAGAATTATGATGTGGGTGAATTTGAGCCAATCGACAGAATGGAGAAAGAGCGTGCTGAGCAGTATGTCGGTAAGTTCATGGCAAATGCAGGTTTTACCGCAAGATATGGCAGACATGTTGGCATCAGCGAGGACATTCATGAGCGTGTGACTAAATTTGTCAGTATCGTAGGCAAGGGAAAGATTTCCATTGCAAGTTATGTGGATAACATCATCAACGAACACTTCAATGCCTATGCAGCCGAAATCAAGGCTGCATTTGATGAAGGTCTCAAGTCGTATCGCCTCTGACAATAAATTAAGAGTACGCCAATGAAAAAGAAAGACTACGGCTAAAATCTCAGCTTGCCACTGAATCCACAGGACGGCATCATGCCGCATTAGTAAGCAAAAGTGTCAATCGCCAGATGGGACTATCTCCCAAGGAACAGAAAAACGATTTATGAATAAAGGACAGTCCTTTTGATTGGGGGCTGTCCTTTGTTCTTTGCAAGCATCGCAGATAAGGAAAAGACGGTTTCTTTGCCACTTTCTTTTCCGCTCCTCGGCTCATGAAAGAAAGTGGCGGAACGAATTTTCATCGCTCCGCCGATATGGATTTCATGTCGTTGCAACCATACGCTGCTCTATAAGTCTTGCATTGCTGTTCACCAAGTTGATTATGTCGGCATGGTGCTCGGTGTCCTTGTTCTGTAGTCCGTGGCATTGTACGACTTTCATCTGTTCGAGTGAAAACTCCACGGTTTCAACTCTTTGCTCGGCTATCCTTGCAGAGAAGATGATGCAGTCGGGATTGAGTGAGTAGTTTGTACCGCTGCCTACGCAATGGTGCATCGCCTTACCCTCAAGAACGTGCTCCCTGACGCTTTCAAGCATTCTCACCACGATATTGCCGTCCGTGAACATCAAACCGAAGAAACGGCTCTTCATTTCCTTGAACTTGTCCTCGTTCTTCAATGCCTTGCGTATCTCCTCCTCGGTGCGCTCCTTTTCTTTCTTGGCTCTGATTTTCTCGGATATTCTGTCGTGCTCGGCTTCAAGATTGTCGGGGCAAATGTAATGTGGACTTCTGATGTCCTTGCCCATTTCTACCAACATACAGATGTAGTCCGCCCATTTGCCGATGTCTGTAATAAGGTAATGGTTGCGGTTGGCAATCTTGTAGGCATTCCAACAAGTTTCCAAGTGCCGTGGGTGGTCTATGAAGTGGCGGACGTGTCCGTAACGACATTGCTTCATCATTGTTTCGATGCGGTGGTCTGTCAGCATCGCCTTGAACAATGTAAGCGGTTCGATGCCGTGAAACGCTCCGTCAAAGCCGTTGCGCCATATCTGAGGAATGACTTTCATATCGGGGCAGACCGGAAATGAAGCAATATGCTGATAGGTGGTGTTGTCCTTGCGCAGTTCAATGTCGGAGTCGTAGCAGAACGTGTCCATATAGATACCCATTGTGCGCTTGCGTGCCATAACCTCCACCTTGCCTTTTTCGTTCATCCAATAGCGTGCCACCTCCCAACAACAGATGTCTGCCTTTTGTCCCTTGCGGTAATAGGCTTTCATCTGAAATGCTCGTATAAGTTGTAGTCCCTTGCGCTCGGTGAGTACGCTGAAATAGGTAGAAGACATTGCCTTCTGTCGCTTGGTGCGCTGCACTTCCAACTTTGCCTTACACTTCGGGCAGACACATTTGTCCGCATCCTCGTCCGTAGTCCAAGTGTGTCCGCAGTCCATGCAGGTGGTCTGTCCGTGCTTCAACTGAAAGGCATAGTGGTCAAGACACTCACGGAATGCCCATTGCATTTGCGCTCCCTTGATAGGTCGTAACCCCTTGTTTGAGGTTACGACTTGCTTCTGATATTTCGTTCTTGGTTTCATAACGTGTCGAATAATGATGGTTGGTGTACTTCTGTTTCCGTTCTCTGTGAGGTGCGCTTGGCGGTATCTCTGTTACGCATCTTGTTCATCTGCTCTTGCTGATATTGGCGGATGGCTTCCTGTCTTGCCTGTGCCTTCTCCTCCTCTGTGAGTTCGATGTGGTGGTTAACAGACACTTGGCAGTTCAATGGTTTTCCTACCTCGATGTCCTTCTCCTCGTAGTAGTGGATGGCTTGCCCATATATCTCGTCATCGCAAAAGCCGTTGCAACCGCTCTTCTGTACCCAATTAAGGATATAGGTGACGCAATCGTCTATGTTCTTGTCGGGGTTGTCATACTTGGCTGCAAAGAGTTCGTCCTCCATTGCTCGCTCCTCCAAATAGGCTTGTATGGTTCTCTTGAAATATTCTGTAATGTTCATATCTGATGTTGTTAAAGGGGTTGTTACTCATGATAGATGATGTCGCAGTCCTCAACTTCTGTAGGCAGTCCGAAGAACGGATAATGGCTGAAGTAAGGTTCTGTGCACATGTCCTCGTTGTATCTTGGACTTACTATCTCAATATTGTTCTTGCGTATGGCTTCGTCCACCATACGGATTTCCTCGTCTGTCAGTCCGCTTGCATCGCCGTTGATGATGTAGCAGAGTGACCATGTAGGTATTGCTTCAATGCTTCTGTTCATATCGCTTGTACTTTAAAGTGTTAATAACCAAATGAATGTTCCAATCAGTACCACCATAGAAAGAATGGAAATGATGATGCCGAAGATGAACTTCACAATTCCCAATATGACTTCACCGACCATGCAGAGAGCCATATATCCCAACCAAGCCACCAAAGTGATGAGGGTTGAGCCGACTGCGGAGAGTAATCTCCACCAAGTCTGTGTTGTATTGATGTTTGTTGTCATATAGCCTTGAATTAAATTTATTTGCGATTCCAGGAGCTGAAGGGAAGTTCTCGTTTCTTCACCTTTTTGTCGCTCCCTTTTCCGACATTTTTTTTGCGTCTTCCTGTCGCATCGGTCGTTTCGTTTCAGGTGCCTTTCAAGGGCGGCGAGGCTGGAAATACAAGGTTTTTCGGAAAAATACTACCCAACGGTGTGGAGATTTTTTTGAAAACCGAAGGCTCGACCTTTTATTTCCAAAGCCCGCTGCCATACCTTTGCACCTGCACGATAACGGTTGATGCCAAAAGGAAAGACCTTGTGGAGGAAAGAAAATCAGAGCGGCAAATGAAAATAGAAACTTCACGGAAGTTTTTGGACTGCACGGTTATCGCATACTCATTTCTGAGAAATGGATACAATTACTGGCTTGCAAATGTTTTTAGGAAAATGGAAATCGCATACAAGAATGGCACAGCCATCAGAGAAATTCCGATGAAAGAAGAGAATGGCTTGTCCATGCTTCTTGCATCGGGTTTTCTCCAAGGCTGTGCAACCAAGCATGAAAGTGGTCGTTGGGGTTTACAGCAATGACTTCTTTCTTGCGGTGGAGTATGCAAACAAAATGGTACGGCAAATCAAGGAATGGTGTTTATTTTGATCGGTTAGCTTGCAACCGACAAAAAGAAACACTTTTCCTCATGCCGTACTACTGAGACATGAAAGGGTGGCGTGCCACTGTTTCATGTCGTTTGGATTGTGCGATAAAAAATGGAACTGCGAGTTGTGGCTATAAAAGTCAGCCGTTGTCAGCACGGCAAACAAAGAAAAGTCCTTGGCTGTATAGTCTTGAAGCATTTCAAGGCATACTGCCAAGGATTTTTCTTGCCGTGCCATAGTCGGAGGAAGTTAGTCTGAGGTATGAGGACTGTCTTTCTTCGACGACGGCTGACTTTTATACAAAACACACGAAAGAATGAGAATATGCAAACGAAATAGACCATTCAAAAAACAGGAACCCTTGCCACATATGTTTGAATGGATTGAAATGGAAATAGCAAAGAATAGAGAAGAATAGGGTTTAATAAAAACAGATTTACCCAAGCAAAAAATCGAGGATAAAAAATCTTAAAACATTCTTTATCCCCGATTAAATATCGTACCTTTGCAACCGAAAGAGTTCTTTGGATGGTTATGCAAATCACAGCAGGATGCTACATTCTGTTTATTTCTAATTCGTAACCTCTTCTTTTTATGAGATAAAAACTTATCTCATTCTCAATCACTTATAAAAAATACGTACTTTCCCTCACCAAATAGCATAGCAGCAGTACACCCTAAATTCGCAGACTCACGATATAATCTTATCGCCTCGTCTTTGTCTTTAGACACTCCCCATAAACCGTTTTCATGAGCCTTACCTAACAAATACATTGCATAGGGAATTTCCAATTGGCTCATAAACACCAACAGACTAACACCTCTATATTCATTTAGAGGTGTTCCTCCAAACCATATAAGAATAAATTTATAGCTTCCCACTATACAATTTCATCACTGGGGTTTGTCATTGACGCACACACAAAGAGTTCGGCAGCTTTTAAAGGGTCTGGCTTCAAATCCCATGCTCCTACTTTATACAGATATCCACTTATCATTTGTGACTCAGAATGCCCCAAATCTGTAGCCTGTTGAAAATAAAAGAGTACTCTTCGGGTATCTTGAGGAATTTTTGTGCCATTCATGTACTACTTTCCTAACTCAAATGCAGCATCCTTATCCGTATTAGCCTGTTTCATTAACGACAAAAGATATTCAGAATCTAATGCCTGTACTTCCTTGTTTTCCATAATCTCATTTTTTAATATTATAACTTACTTATGTATATCACTAACTATTTTACAATAACACGCTGATATACAATTAGGGGCATCACGTATAAGATAACTATTCCAACACAAATACAATTGATTTCTCATACCAAACTTTTTATAAGTTGCATGAATATAACGAAGAATTTATGACCGAGATTTAAATATTTGTGCTAATTTTTATTGGATTACTGATTTTCAATCTATTAAACAAGTATTTTCGAGTACAAAGGAACTCTTTTTTACACTCTTAGAGGAGCAAACAATAAGGGTGGAGCAGCTTGCCCCACCTTATCTTAAATACCTCGTTAAAAACTTTATTTCTATAATATCATACCAAGAACTGTTTTCAAAACACGGCAGCTATTTTCTTTATATTGTTTAGCTTTTCACGCAAGGAGTTATTCTTTCGTGCTACCTGTATATTATAATCCGTTTGCATTCTTACAAGCAAATCGGCATTGACACCCAAAGCCGCCTCTAAAAACAAGGCAAATTCGGTAGTTATCGGACGTTTTGCATTTAATGTTTCATTTAAGGCAGAATAAGACAAGCCAAATCTCTTTGCAAAGTCTTTTTGCCTTATGCCTCTACATTCCAATTCTTCCTTTATCAATTCACCCGGATGATAGGGACGGAATGACTGCAAATTATTTGTTGCTATACCCATAGTTCCTCCTATTTATAATGATTTGTAATGTCTATCAAAGAACAGACTTCTATGATTGTTTGATTACCCGCATTGGTGATTTCCTTAAATTCCAATCTGTATTGGTCATTGATGCGTAAAGAAGAAAGTCCTTTTTTATCACCTTTCAACTTTTCATAGTTTAAAGACCTATACTGATATAAATCTTCCATTCGAGAGGCATTTAGTAGAGCTTTGACACACTTCAAATAACCATTGACTATTTGAGGTTGGAAACGATGCTTCTTATCATCAGTTTTTCCTTTTTCATAAAGTTCTGCCAAATATTCCTTTTCAAATTCTACGTTCATATAACCGTTCTTTGATGACACAAAGATAACACATATTTGCACAATTCGCAATATTAGCGAATTATTTTTATATCCTGCCGAGTACTTTTATTGTGTTAGATAAGTTTTTGGCCGTGCACGCCCAATAGACACCTCATTTAAAAGATAAGGCTTGGTAATCATCTGAAGAATAAACTTAGGAAGTGAAGTTTACTCTCTCTGATGATTACCAAGTCTTATTTGAATAAGAAGAGGATTAACAGCGGTGTTGAATATTCGTCGTTCCTCCGCGATGCCCATCCTGTCTGCCGACTGCTCCAACAGCCAAGCAAGATATTGTTCTATTTTGCCTGTCAGTTCCAAGGTCAGGTTAGGGAGAGCCAAATGTTTTTTGCCCCACTCCAACGCTTCCTAGATTTTCTTTTGTATTTGCCTACGTAGGACACGGTCGGCTGGCTGCGGATTTGTCCGAAGTTTAAAAAGGACGTGCTTTACATAATAAGACAGGTTTTGGTCGGCATTTGCTATACAAATGCACCACTTGGCAAAGTCCTTGGCGCTCTCAAAAATACGGTAATCCGCATCCCAACAATCATTAGGCAGTTTCACCATATCCTCATAATATCCAAACCACTCTGCAACCAGCGTCCAAAACACCTGTTTACTCCAAAGTTCCTCTGCTACTATATCCCTGCCAAACAACCTACTCAGTCCTTTGGTGCTAAATGTCACCTCATACCTCAATAAGTTCTCTCTTCCATATTTAGGCAGTTCACGCTTCTTCTTCGTTTCCTGTATTTTGTCATAAAACTTGCAACGCACTTCCCCGTTATCCATATATTTAGTACCACTCCAACCATTAGGTCTAAATGCTTTCATAGCATCCAACTTCTGCATATACATAATAGGAGGCTCTGTCATGCTAAAGTTATGTGCAAACTCCGCAGACTCCACCACTGCCTTATACATGGGCACACCCAAATCCTTACTTAACCTCATATAAGTCCCTCTACTTCCTTTAATGATAAGGTCTTTAGGTTATGTTTTCATAGACATGCCCTCGAATGACACATACGTGTCTATAACTATGACTCTACGTCCAAGCCAATACCCCTTACCACCTGTACCATTGGCAAAATAGTCAACTGTACGTTGCAGGACTGTTTGCCAGTTGTACCCTGTTGGCAGGTCATATAGCATTAATTTGATTTTGTCATACATGGCTGTGAGATTGGAATGTATATAGAAAGTTATACATAATAAAGCATATTAACTATTTACGGAGCCGTGCAGCCAACTAGCTTTCCATTCGTTTTATAAATTCGTCCTTGGTTTCCTGCTTTCGGGCAGTCATCCACGCTACGATTTCGTCACGCTTGAACACAAGTTTGCGTCCGTTTGTCCCGGAACGATGACAAGGTATTTCACGGGTACGAGTCCACTTGTAAATAGTGTCCTTTGCATAGTTCGTAAGCTCACAACAAAGTGTAATATCAAACACTTCGGGATAATCTTCTATCCTTTTTGGCTCTCTTTTGGCGTTCTGCGGTTCGGTTTCGGGTGTCGTTGGTACTGTTCCCAGCATGGAAACAATAATTGCCCGTAACGACCTTATTTGAGCCAAAGCGTAATACTCCCATTGCTGTTGCAAAAACTCCATGTCGTGAAACAGCCATGCGCTCTCTATTGCATCACGGTGGTGTTCATTAATAAAGCCGTATTGGGCTATGGAATTATACAGAAAATCTGCAACCAAACCTGTTTTACCCTCTTTTTGCAAATAGGTTTCCTCGTTATAGACATCTTCCAACTCTTGGCTGTCCATGTTCAGTTTGCCTTGTCGGACGGCTGATAACTTTTCATCATAAGTGGATATGAAGAAGCCGTTCCGCCATTGGTTTATAGCCTCATCCACCTCATTTAAAGCCTGTTTTAGCTTTGTCTTATTACCATTCGTCAGTCTTTTTACATAGGTGCGCAACCATTCCTCATGCGCAAAACGGGCTTCCCCTTTGAGCGACTTGTCTATCAAGCCGCCCAAAGGCATATTTATTGCCATACTCATAATTAAAGGATTTTAGCCACCCTGTCTAATACACTTGTTGAAAAACTGTCAAGATATACATTTGTCGTTGTAAGATTACGATGCCCCAACGCTTGGCTGATAAATTCACGGGGGACATCATTGCCTTGTAAGGTCATGGCCATCGTATGACGGCTGACATAGGTGGTCAGGTTCATACGGATATGAAGCAATTTGCCCAATTGCTTTAAACCGTCATTTATACGTTTGTAACGGCTGCGGATATGGTCATACAGTTGCTCCCCCTCATAATCCCTTGTAATCACTGGCAGCAAATAATTACCTGTCAAAGCTGTATTTGCTTTAAACCATTCCAGTTGCTCTTTTATGGCAGGAGTTACAGGTATTTTTATAGGCTTTGCATTTTTAGCGTTTTGCGTCTTTTGCCTTTTGTAAACGATGTGCTCCTCTGCCCCAAACGTATTGATATTGTTTTTAGTCAGCATGGCTTCGTCTATAAAACTCATACCGAAACATAAATAGGAACACCCTACGGGATAACTCCAACACAGGATTTTGTTGAGGCGAGTTTTTTATCAGCTCCAAATCTTGTGGCGAAAGGTAGCGTTTGGCTGTTTCCTCTGCCAGCTTACCGATTTCAAAGCCACCCTTACCGAAAGGATAGGTATTTGATGAGGCTTCACGCTCTTTTATCGCCTTGTTTACAACCGCTCTCAATGTTTTGAGGTAGTATTTACGGATGTTTCCACAACAGCCGTCTTTTTCCATTTTAAGGTTAAACCGATTGATGTACTTCACGTCCAACTCCGAAAATAGTCGCTCCTTAATCTTGTCGTCATATTTTGCCAGCATATGCAGAGTACGCTCATAGACTTTTGCATTACCGATATACCTTGTGGCTTTTAGGTTTTCCACCTGTCGCATAAAGTAGTCATAAACCTTACCCTGCTTTGACATACCAAGAAACTCCTCTTCGAACTGATTAAGCGTCCAGTGTACCCGTTCCTCCATGAACTTTCGCAGGATTTCATCTTTTCGGACTTCATAACGGTTCAGCAACGCATTGTAATTTTCGTAGTTAGGATTGACACGCTTGTCTTTTTTAAATCGGGATGCTTGTTCATCCCATTGTCCTTTCGTTGCCGACAGTTGTAAGTCGATGTACTTTGTTTTGTCCTCTTTTGCCACCCTTAAACAGACGGGGCAGCTTCCGTCTTTTCTAATGTTGCTCTTAAAGAGCGTAATTTTAAATCTTGCCATAGCAAATTAATTTTAAATTAGCTACGAAATTATTTAGGGCATCCTCAACGGATGCATCGCAAAGATATGTAATTTCGATGATTAAAACTATATCATTGCAATAGCTCAACAAGGAAGGTTCCTTAAAACATTGCGAAATTGGAACAGACTTTAACCTACATTAACTTTATAATCTGTTTGCATCCTAATTGTGCATCCTGTTTTTCGATTAAGGTTTGATTAAGGTTCCGGGATGATTTGAAACTCTTTATTGCTATAAGTCGAGGCTTTCTGCATATATTTTGTACTATGTAGGATACTAAACAGCCTCCGAAACAGTCTTGGAGTTATTTTGAATATTGTCTAAATAATAGTTTTTAATATGACCATATTGCATTAATAACAAGCTATATACGATAATCATAGAAGATGCTCACTTGTATTTTTACAGCGATTTATTTGCAGATTAAAAATAAAGCACTACCTTTGCATCCGCAATTCGGGGTGTAGCTCAGCCCGGTTAGAGTACGCGTCTGGGGGGCGTGTGGTCGCTGGTTCGAATCCAGTCACCCCGACTGGTGATTATCAAGGAGTTAAGTCAATGACTTGACTCCTTTTCATTTGTAGCGATTACTTTTTGATTACACTTTTCGGATAACTTAGTCCAACCCAATACAAATTGTGATACCAATAGGATTTGTATTTAGTTGACCGTTAATGTTTCCTAACTCCTAAAAGTTTTTCTCATACGCAACCACACTCCCTATTTGTGCATAGGCTCTTTTACTCTTCTAATAGAAGCAAACCCATTATAACAAACAGGGTAGGACAACTATTGCCCTACCCCTATCTTATACGCTCCGTTAGAAAGTTTATTCCAGCCCCTAATCAACTTCTATACATATCACCAATTAAGAGGATTAGCCTCTTCTTCTTTGATTCGTTTTTTCTCAGCTTCCTTTTTAATTTTCTCAACTTCTGTTTCACAGTTCCGTTTCCAAAGTTCTTCCTCAATGATTCTTTCTTTTCGGTGCTCTTTTGATTCACCATACAAGAATAACAAAAAAGTAGCAATAATAGGACTGAATACTATACCTATAAAGACCCAAAAAGTCTTTTCCCGTCCTTTTCTGTCTGCATAATTCATGACAGCATTAAGCATAAAGCAATAAACAACAATAAAAAGTAATACTATCCACCCCATAGGAATACCTCCAATCTCACTCATAAAGACTCCTCCTAAATTTATTTATTCTTAATAGGAACTACTGAAAACACTGTATAAGTAGCAGGAACGGTGACAACTATTCCCTTTGGACTTTCAACCTCAGTATGAGAGCTGACACCATTGTTATTCAGATACCAACTCAGTTTTTGTTTTGTTACGACAACGACCTTTCGTCCTGTTACCCTGTCCGTTCCTTCGTATGTATAAGATTCCGTTCCACTACTTTTGTATTTGACACCTAAATTGATAATATCCCCTCGGACATTGATGTAAATACCGTATGTCTTATCTGAACCGTCATAGGAGATTTCAAGTTTTTGCGTCCAATGCTTCATGTCGTTGTCTGTTATTAAACAGCCTCTTTCATAGTTGCATAAACGGACGTTTCCATGAACTAACACTCCTTTATCGGGAGTTACAGAATTTTGACCTTGAACATTTGTAAATGCTCCAATCAGCATAATAAATACTGATAAAACGAAATACTTTTTCATTGCTTCTGTGATTTGCTTTCCACAGCCTCAACAGGAAAGGTTTATATAAAAAGATAGCGTGAGGCTGTTAGAATTATCTGTCTTTAGAGGTTCTGGACAAACCCACCACACGAGATAAAACGACACCCCACGCCAAGCCATATATATCACTGATATATACAAGATTAGCATGAGCGTTCGTATCGTCTATCCCCGTGTGGTTCGAAATTGTCCAGATTTCTAAATACGGGATAAAGCTAAACGCTTCCTTTAATTAATATGTCACCAACAAGTCTTTAACCTGTTAGCGGGACAAATATAACTAAAATCCAGCGTTCTACAAACGTTTTTAGGGATGTCGTGGAACAAATTTACTCATTTATTGATAGTTCACAAGATTTTAGGGAGGGAACTCTGATGAGGCTTTTATACGTCAGAACATCTAATCTTTTGCAAATACCTCTAAACAGCCTCATCATCATACATGTAAATCCAAGCATACCTAACATTCGATTTTATTCCACTCTTTTTAGGTGATGCACGATTATTTCCACTCCTATATCATAAGACCTCTATAGCATTGTACCCTGTCATCACAAGACTCATCACTATATAACGAAGATTTCTTAACCCTTACTCTTCTTTGATGGCAACTTGCATTGTTTCTATCGACTGTACACTAACAGTCTTATCACTTTTTATACTCCTCTTACAACCCTCTATTGAAATCTTACTGCCTAATTGGGCACAAGGTTCCGCATCTGTATTTAGAATCTCGTATTGCTCCTTACAGACACTCTATTTAGTGAAAGCCTTTGGGCTATTATTTAATTCTTATCATACGCATCGGGGGATTCCGTAAATTTCCATGTTAGATAGTCCTCAATCTTTTTCGTCAGTTCTATTATCAATTCCGACTGTCCCATATATTGTTCAAAGTGTTGGAGAGCCTTTTTCATACGGTCTTGTATCCTTTTATGGGATTGATAATCTGTATCTTTTGGATTTTCTCTGTTTTTGAATAACTGTTCTTTTATGAAATTAGGAAGTGCGATAACACTGTTAGCTATACAGATACACCAATCCTCCATATCTTTTGTGGATTTTATTTGCTCAAAACTTACATCAAAGAGCCTGTCAGATAATTTACCTATATCCTCATAAGCACCAAACCATTCCGCAATGAATTGCCAAAAGACTTGTTTGTTATACAAATCACAGGCTTTTAGCTGACGTCCAAACACTTGTCTTATTTTTGCCTTTTTAAACTTCATTTCATAACGCAACAAGTTCTTTCTTTCCCTCTCCGGCAGAGGGCAGCTTTCTCGCTTATGGCGACGCTTGCCCCTCTGCCGGGATTCCTTCCCCTTATCATAAAAGCGAAGCATGGAACCACTTATAGGGAAATAAGTCGTACCTTTCCACTTGTTAGGGTGGGATGTCCCCAAAGACTGCATTTTGGATATATATAATTCGGGAGAATTTTCAACTTCAAAATTTTCTGCAATATCCACCTCAACAACATCAGCCTTGTCCATAGGAACATTAAGTTCTCGTCTTAATCGTTTGAGAGCCTCCTTCGTATGTTCTAATGTCAAACTCCTAATATTGTTTCCATAGTAATATTTAGAGAGACTCCCTTCTATCCTAATACGCTTATCTGTAACAGAAACACGTAAACCACCTGTATAGCCACAGCCACCCTCTACTTTTTTATACTCACAGGTCTGATAAATGTTTTGGAGAATTGCCTGCCATTTATATTTATCACCTATATCCTCTTTTTTCAATATCAATATAACCGTATCATACATAGCCTCACCTTTTGTATATACAAATTCCCTAATAATTACGGGTTATTATTTCCTGTTACGAGCTAACAGACGTTTATCCATGAACTCAATATACTCTTGAGTGGATTCCTGTTTTCGTTTTGTCATCCACTGATATATTTCCTCACGTCGAAACATTACTTTTCTACCATTGTCACCCGGACGGAAACACGGTATTTGATTTTCATGTATCAACTTATAGACAGTATTCTTTTTATAACCTGTTATTTCACAACACACATCAACCCCAAATACTTCAGGAGGGTCTATCGGTTGTTTTTCGGGTCTATTGCTCTTCTGTTTTTCAGTTTTAGGTTCTATTGACACTGTACTCAGCATTTGCTTTACAATTCCCTCTAACGACCTTATTTGGGCCAAAGCTAAATCTTCCCATTGGGACTTTAAGAAGTCTATATCATTATTTAGACGCGCCATATCCATTGCATCACAATGATGTTCGTTTACAAAGCCTATCTTCTCAATTTCATCATAGAGATAATCAACCGTCAAAGCTATTTTGCCCTCTTTACGTAAACACTCTTCCTCCACAAACAAATCATCCAAATCTTGTGAAGTCCATTGGGTAGTACCCGTCCGATAGGCATTCACTCTTTCATCATATACTGAAATGAAGTAGGAACACTTCCAATTATCTATGGCATCCTCTATCTCGTTTAAAGCCTGTTGAAGTAACTCATGGTTATTTCCCATCTTACTATCCACATAGGTACGAAAATCCTCATCATGGAATTCTGCTGCTTCCCCTCTAAGCAACTTTTCTATTAAGCTGCTTAAAGGCATATCCGTTTCTATTCTCATTATTTATTTAAAGGAGTTTTGCAGCCTCATCCACTACACTTGTCTCGAAGCTGTCAAGATATACATTTGTTGTTTCAAGATTGCTATGTCCCATTACTTGACTAATTACTTCACGGGGAACTTTGTTACTCTGTAATGTCATAGCCATTGTATGCCTACTTACATAGGTGGTCAGTTTCTGACGTTCAATCCCCAACGTTGCTCCTAATTTCTTTAGGTTCTTGTTGTAGCGTCCATAGCGAGAACGAATGTGATTATACAGTTGTTCTCCACTGTAATCCCTTGTTATGATAGGTGTTAAATAATCCCCAACAAGAGGAGTTTTTTGCTTAAACCATTCTATCAGTTCTTTTATTGTATCAGTCAGAGGTATTTTAATAGATTTTACTCCCCTTTGATTCTTTATCTTCTGCCTCTTGTAAACAATATGTTCACCTGTTTCAAGTTTTTCTATATGATGCGTTGTCAATGTAGCCATATCCACATAGCTGATACCAAAACAGTAATAGGAAAACAGAAACAGCCTCCGTGTATATTCCATAGTGAAATTTTCTTGTGGAGAGTTTTTAATCAAGTCCAAATCCTCTGCCAGCAAATACCTTTTACGCGTTTCTTCCTCCAACTTGCTAATTTCAAAACCACCATCCCCAAACGGGTAGGTGCTAACAGAAGCCTCTTTCTCTTTTATAGCTTTATTTAATACAGCACGCAGGGTTTTCATATAATATTTTCGTGTATTACCGCAACAACCGTCTTTCTCCAAGGCTACATTAAACGCATTCACATATTTGATATCTATTTCAGGAAATAAACGCTCCTCTATTTTATCGTCATATTTCCCCATTACATGGAGTGTACGTTCATAGGCTTTAGCATTCCCGTGATGATTCGTGGCTTTCAAGTTTTCAATTTGGGTAAGGAAGAAGTCATAAACCTTCCCCTGTTTTGACATACCTAAGAACTGCTCCTTAAACAAGTTTAAAGTCCAATCAACCCGTTCCTCTGCAAACTTTCTTAAGATACTACTTATGCGTTCTTCGTAGTGGTTCAAAAGGTTGTTATCTTTTATATAATTAGGATTCAATCTTTTATCTCTTTTGAATCGTCCCGAACTTTTATCCCATTGATTTAATTGAGTAGTTACCCCTAAATCTATATATCCTTTTACCGTCCTTAGTTACCCTTAGATATATAGGATAGCTCCCATCTTTCTTTTGATTACTCCTGTAAGCGATAATATTGAATTTTGCCATAACTAAATTATTTAATTGTTTTTTCCTACTGCTTTAAGCACCTTAGGATGATACAAATATACTCATTTAGTTGCAGAAATCATAGACTGAAAGCCAAGTAGTTCGACTACTTTTCCATCTGTCCATGCAAGGTGTTTTTTACCTCTCGATTACATTTTTATTACACTTTTCATCTCACTTAATCTCAATAGATACAACACATCACCCCATTCACAAGGTATTGTATCACTGATTTCTAACCCAATACTAATGAATACAAATATTCTTTCAACAGCTGGGGGGCGTGTGGTCGCTGGTTCGAATCCAGTCACCCCGACTGGAAGAAAGCATTGATAATCTGATGATTGTCAATGCTTTTTGCTTTTTAGACAATTCTCGTAACTATGGCAGTTTGGCGGGATGGTTGAAAACGGCTCAGTTTCTTTTTAAGATGCATCCTTCATGACCAATAAAGAAGGAAGCGCTTTAAAGACTTTTTCATTGGCAGCAATCCCCACACAAGTATCATAGCTTAAAATAAGCAATCCATGAATTATCGGCAATACCAAATCCTCTATTTCAACCAAAGGATACAGATGTACCCTATTTGCATACTGCTTATTTATCTTATATATTTGTCCTACATATTCTTCACTTCCACTGCTGAAATAATATAAATGAATAAAACTCCCTCCATCTTCCAATAAACGACGCACATAAGTGAAAAGAAAACTATCCATACTTCCATTTATCAATACAGCCACTTCATCTCCATTACGATAGTCACGATTTACAAAGATAGCAACAGGACAAGAAGCATGCTCTAACACATCATCCACTTTTTTACGAAACAAACCAAAAAAAGAAGTCATCGACTTTTCACCGTCAGTCATAAAGCGAGGCCCTGCGCCTAACAACAAAATATCCGGTGACTCCGCTTCTACAGTGGAAATCATATCAGATACCAAATTATCAGTTACTCTATAACGCTTCTCTATATGTATATTCAAGTGCTCTGCCTGTTTATCAACAGGAATAAAACTTTCTTCAAAAAATTGCTCAACACTAGTAGGATTCACATCGGTACCCGTTGTATAATGAGCTGCAATTACCTGATGATAAGAAAGTTGTTTTCCAAAGAGTAATTTGTATACCGATAATAGCTTACCACCTGTTTCGGGACGTCCAAAGAACAAAAGCAATTTTCGTTGCAAAACCGTTTTTTGTTCTCTTACTGCAAAGCCCCATTCGACTAAATTTAATAAAGGTGTCGTCATAAAAGTCGTAACCAAAGCCATTATGATAAGAATAACAAAGATAGATGGAGGAAGTACCCCCAACTCATAACCGATATTCAATGCCACCAATTCCATCAATCCACGGGTATTCATCAAAGTACCTATGGTGAAACTATCTTTCCAAGACTCACCCACCAAACGAGAGGCCACAGCACATCCACCAAATTTTCCGACAACCGCTACAGTAATCAATAACAGGCATACACACCATAATTCCGGCGTATTAATTAATCCTATCTGTGTGCGTAATCCTGTAAAAGCAAAAAATAACGGTAGAAAAAAAACCAATGCTATATCCTCAACCTTCTCCATCATTACCTTACGGAAACCAAAATTAGAAGGCATGACTACACCCGCCATAAAAGCACCAAACAAAGCATGAATCCCCAAAATTTCCGTAATAGCCGCCGATACAATCAAAACCAAAAAAATAAAACTGACAAAGGTCTTGTTTATAACTTCTTTATTGGAATAAAGTGTACCGATTTTCTTTAAAAACGGACGAACAACAACAAACATCACAGCTATATAGACAAATGTAAGAAGAACTGTATACAAAGCACCTCCCAACGTTCCTGCTTTTGTAATAGCAATGACAACCGCCAACAAACACCAAGCTGTCACATCATCATTGGCTGCAGATGCTATCGTAAGAATTCCTACAGGTTTCCGTGTCATATTCCGTTCTTGAATAATACGGGCCAAAACCGGAAAAGCGGTAATACTCATAGATATACCAATAAATAAAGCAAATGGAAGAAATGCTGTTTGCTGGGAAGCATATTCCTCATATACCCAGTAAGAAGCCAACATTCCCAAGAAGAAAGGTACCAAAATTCCTGCATGACTAATAACTAATGTTTCATTTATCTTATTTTTCAATACTCCGAAATCAACCTCCATTCCAATAACAAACATAAATAGTACCAACCCTAACTGACTGATAAGTTCCAGATTAGTCAAAGAATCCGGTTGAAACAAAAAGCCGAAAAACTCAGGATAAAGAGATCCCAGCAGGGAAGGCCCCAAGACAATTCCTGCCACTATCTCACCTATCACTCCCGGTTGCCCTATATAGCGGAATGCAGACGCAAAAATACGAACCGCAATCAATACAACTATAATTTGAATGAGTAAAATGGAAAAAGGATGCTCCAGATTATCAAGTAATATAGTTTTAAACATAGTAAAAGCATCATCACCTGCTGTCGCTGGCTTTATAGATGACAAATGCAAAAAACGCTCACCACCTGCTATAGCGGTATAAATCAACCCTCCGAATATCAATAGCATCATCAAGTAAATAAAGTAGTTTTTACGTGCCTTTCTCATACTCGTTATACAGAAATAATATTAATGAAAATATAACAAATAAAGCTGTTAAAGAGTTCATCAACCAAAAACCTTTTTCATACCTTTGCTCTACAAATTTCATGAAGATGTCCGAACGCAAAATAATACATATCGATATGGATGCATTCTACGCATCGGTAGAACAACGTGACAACCCCGAATTATGTGGAAAACCGCTTGCTGTGGGACACGCTGAAGAACGAGGTGTGGTAGCTGCTGCCAGTTACGAAGCCCGCCGTTACGGAGTACGTTCCGCCATGTCATCACAAAAAGCCAAAAGACTTTGCCCAGAACTGATTTTTGTTCCGGGGCGAATGAATGTATATAAAACTGTATCCCAGCAGATACATGATATTTTTCATACCTATACAGATATCATAGAGCCTCTGTCACTAGACGAAGCTTTTCTGGATGTAACTGAAAATAAAGCAGGCTTTTCACTTGCTATAGATATAGCCAAAGATATTAAAAAGCGTATTCGCAAAGAATTGGGATTGATAGCTTCAGCCGGGGTCTCTTATAACAAGTTTCTAGCCAAAATAGCATCGGATTACCGCAAACCCGACGGATTATGTACAATACATCCCAACCAAGCATTGGATTTCATCGCCCACCTTCCCATCGAATCTTTTTGGGGAGTAGGTCCGGTAACAGCCCAAAAAATGCACACATTAGGGATTCATAATGGTACCCAATTACAAGCCTGCACTTTAGAAATGCTTACCCGGCAGTTTGGTAAAGCAGGTAATCTGTATTACGATTTCGCACGAGGCATTGACCTCCGTCCTGTAGAACCCATAAGAATCCGTAAGTCCGTAGGATGCGAACATACATTGGAAAAAGACATTTCTCTTCATTCTTCCGCCATCATTGAACTATATCATGTAGTTACCGAATTGCTAGAAAGACTGAAACGCACTAATTTCAGCGGTAACACACTTACTTTAAAAATAAAGTTCCATGACTTTAGCCAAATAACCCGCAGCATCACTCAAAACAGTGAACTGACAAGTATGGATAAAATTCTTCCGTTAGCAAAAAAATTACTGAAAGAAATTGATTATGAAAGCCACCCCATCCGCCTTATCGGACTATCCATATCTAATCCAAAAGAAGAAAAAGAAGAAATAAAAAAACAATGGGAACAACTTTCATTGGAATTTAAAGAGTGGGATTAAGGTACTGGATAAATGAATCAATATAAGATTCCATTGTTTCAAACCCTTTCACTCCATTCTTTAATTCTAATCCATAATATATTCCCGCCAGCAAACCTGTCAATGCTCCTACCGCATCACTTGACTTACCTGAGTTTATAGCCGAAAATACGCACTCCTTATAACTATTTCCTGCCATAAACCAATTGACCACTGATTCCACCGTATCTACAACAAAGCTTCCATTACAAAGATTTTGCCTGTTAACCTCCACATCACATCTCTGCTCAGCCTGCTGTAATGCCTGTTCTTTATCTTCATATTCCAACAGGCAACGAATGAACTCAATAAAAAACCAAGTATACTTAAAGCTATAACGACTATTATGAGTGATCTTAATAAAAGAAAAAATCTCCTCTTTAGATAAAGGAGAAAAAGCCAAAACACAACACCCCATCAAACTGCGGTTGCCACTATTAGAATCCGAAGACACTCCCCTGAAATTTTTCATGATTGCTTTTTGGGTCACCTGATCAATATCAAACTCAATGTTTTCTCCTGTATACTTTCTATTGAAATACCAGTTTCTTAAATTCTGCTGATAAAGTTCCAAATTGCAACGACTGTCCAAAGCACATAATAACATCGAGGTATTCCCTGAACATTTATCTCCCCGAAGATAAGATTTTGTCCATATAGGTTTAAATGTCCCTTTTCCTTTTCCCCTGTAAGGCATTCCCAACCAATCTCCTAATATAAATCCCGTTAGTCCTGTTTTAATTCTTTTCATGGCATGTGTTAATTACAAAGCACAAAAATAATAAAAAGAGAAACAAATCCTTGCCTTCCATTGTTAAATTCATAATTAATGGGTATTGATAAGTATGTATGCTACAACTAATTTTGTTGCCAACAGAAAATGTATTACCGGGTAATAAAGAAAGGAGAACAAATGAAAAGAATCGTATTACTCCGCCATGGAGAAAGTACTTGGAACAAAGACAACCGTTTTACAGGATGGACAGATGTAGATTTAACCGAAAAAGGTATCGCTGATGCCAACCAAGCAGGTACACTCTTAAAAGAAAAAGGATTTCATTTTGATAAAGCTTACACTTCTTTTTTAAAGCGTGCAGTCAAAACATTAAACTGTGTGCTAGATAAAATGGATCAAGATTGGATACCTGTAGAGAAAAGTTGGCGTCTAAACGAGAAACATTATGGCGTATTGCAAGGATTAAACAAAAGCGAAACAGCTTCTAAATATGGAGAAGAACAAGTATTGATATGGCGCCGTAGCTTTAACGTAGCCCCCAAAGCCCTATCGGAAGACGATCCGCGCAATCCGAAAACAGATACCCGTTATAAAGAAGTTCCTGACAAAGATCTTCCACGTACTGAATCTCTGAAAGAAACAGTAGAACGTATATTACCTTATTGGAAATGCATCATTTTCCCCAATCTAGCTACAGCAAACGAACTGCTGGTAGTGGCTCATGGAAACAGCCTCAGAGGAATTATTAAATATTTGAAACACATACCGGATGAGGAAATTGTAGGCCTTAATCTACCTACCGCTATTCCGTATGTGTTCGAGTTTGATGATGACCTGAATTTGAAGAAAGACTACTTTTTGGGAGATCCGGAAGAAATAAAAAAACTAATGGAAGCAGTAGCCGATCAAGGAAAGACCACCCCCGACGGCAGGAAATAATTTTCCTGCGCTGTCCGAAACCTCCATCACAGAATGGAGAATACATCAAAATAGTGTTTTCAATAATGCATTCAAGCGCAATCATACGCCTTTATACTAGAAAGAAAACATTATGGATAAAGAATTATTAATCAATAAAAGAAAAAAATAGTATGAGTAAAATAACAAATTTATTGGGTGACCAAGCAGCATTTTATTTAGAGCACACCTGTAGAACTATAGATAAATCATTAATCCATATCCCTTCTCCAAACACCATTGATGATACTTGGATATCATCAGACCGCAATATTCGTACCCTAAGCAGTCTTCAAGCCCTGTTAGGACACGGGCGACTTGCAAATACAGGGTATGTATCTATTCTTCCTGTAGATCAAGGCATAGAACATACAGCAGGAGCCTCATTTGCTCCCAATCCACTTTACTTTGATCCGGAAAATATTGTAAAACTCGCTATTGAGGGGGGCTGTAATGGCGTAGCCTCTACTTTCGGAGTATTAGGTTCCGTTGCTCGCAAATACGCCCACAAGATTCCTTTTATTGTCAAACTAAATCACAATGAATTATTGACTTATCCCAATTCTTACGACCAAGTGATGTTTGGCACTGTAAAAGAAGCCTGGAATATGGGGGCTGTAGCAGTAGGCGCCACTATCTATTTCGGTTCTGAACAGAGCCGCAGACAACTGGTTGAAATAGCGGAAGCTTTTGAATATGCCCACGAACTAGGCATGGCTACTATTTTATGGTGTTACTTACGTAATAATGCTTTTAAAAAAGACGGCGTAGATTATCATGCAGCAGCCGATTTGACCGGACAAGCCAATCATTTGGGAGTTACTATCAAAGCGGATATTGTAAAACAAAAATTATCGGTCAATAACGGTGGTTTTACAGCCATTAAATTTGGAAAGACAAATGATAAAGTTTATACCGATCTGACTTCAGAACATCCTATCGACCTCTGCCGCTATCAAGTAGCCAATGGATACATGGGACGTGTAGGATTAATCAACTCTGGAGGTGAATCTCATGGCAGTTCTGATCTAAAAGACGCGATAATAACAGCAATCGTTAATAAACGTGCCGGAGGCATGGGTCTCATAAGTGGACGTAAAGCCTTTCAAAAACCGATGAAAGACGGAATTGAATTGTTAAATACCATTCAAGATGTTTATTTGGATTCAAGCATCACTATAGCTTAACTTTCACTATATGTCCAAGCCGGGAACAAAACAGCCACCTTTCCATGTTCTCGGCTTTTTTATACTCTCGGCTTCCTTTTTTAAGTAGCAACCTTCAAGTATTAAGATAATATTCCTACCTTTGCAATCCGATACACATTATTATATTATATAAGGTATGATGCAAATAAAAGTAACGGCACCCGCTCAAATATATACAACGATCCAGCTCCCCTCTTCCAAGAGTATCAGCAACCGTGCATTGATTATCAACGCACTGGGAAATAGAACATTCCAACTTGAGAACCTATCTGACTGCGATGATACCCAAGTAATGATTCACGCCTTAAATGACGGCAAAAATACCATAGACATTATGGCAGCCGGAACAGCCATGCGCTTTCTTACCGCTTATTTGTCCGTCACTCCGGGAACACGGATCATCACTGGTACACAACGTATGCAACAACGTCCCATCCAGGTGTTGGTCAATGCTTTACGTGAGTTAGGAGCAGAAATAGAATACATAATCAATGACGGATATCCTCCTCTGCGTATCACCGGACACAAACTGCAGAAAGATACCATCAGCCTGCCGGGCAATATCAGTTCTCAATATATCTCAGCCCTATTGATGATTGCCCCTATACTAAGTAACGGGCTGGCCCTTACACTGACAGGAGAAATTATATCCCGCCCTTATATCAATCTTACCCTACAGTTGATGAATGACTTTGGAGCCAAAGCCAAATGGCTCAATGAATATCAACTAAAAGTTGAGCCACAACCCTACCAATCCATACCTTTCTACGTGGAAAGTGATTGGAGCGCAGCTTCATATTGGTATCAGATAGCCGCTCTTTCCAACAAAGCGGAAATCATTTTACCGGGATTATTCGAAACAAGCTATCAAGGGGACAGTAAAGTGGCTGAAATTTTCCAGTTACTAGGAATCGAAAGTATTTATGGAAATAAAACGGTAACATTGAAAAAGACCGATAAAATAGCCGAACGTCTGGATTATGATTTCATCAACCAACCAGATTTGGCACAAACATTTGTTGTCACTTGTGCGTTAATGAATATTCCCTTCCGCTTCTCAGGCTTACAAAGTTTGAAGATTAAAGAAACAGACCGTATAACAGCCTTGATAAAAGAAATGGGAAAGCTAGGATATATACTTCATGAAATAGACGATCGTATTCTGTCTTGGGAAGGTGAACGATGTGAAATGACCGCTGATGCCGCCATTGACACTTATGAGGACCACCGTATGGCTATGGCGTTCGCTCCGGTTTGTGTAGTGATGCCCGAAATCCGGATTAACAACCCACAGGTCGTTTCAAAATCCTATCCTTACTATTGGGAAGATTTAAAGAAAGCTGGTTTTATAATAGAGGAGATATAAAGTTATGCTCATACTTATTATTGGTCTGATTATTTTGGCAGGTATCGCCATGGCAGTGGGAGTTTTACACAACCGCCAGATACAAAAAAAGATAGAAAGCGGAGAATTGAAGACCGCTTCCGAAATAGTGGAAGCAGACGCTGAATGTTGTGGACAACATGAAATTTGTGAAAAAGAAAGCCTGCTTGCCGCTGTCAGCAAAAAAATAGAATATTATGATGATGAAGAACTGGACCGCTTTCGCGGCCGTCCCTCAAATGGTTATAATGAAGAAGAAGTGGAAGAATTTCGAGAAATCATGTACACTTGTAAAGAAGATGAGGTAGCCGGATGGAGCCGTAGCCTGCAATTACGTGGAGTAGAACTGCCAGACGAGTTGAAAGACGAACTTTTCCTGATTGTAGGTGAACGAAGATTCAAATAATCCGCCCTACATCAAACAAAGCCTCCATTTGAATAAAAACCACTGAAAAAAGAATACAGTATGGATATATTAGAACTTTTGCATTATACTTTCTTCCAACATGCCTTGCTAGGAAGCTTGTTTGCCAGCATTGCCTGTGGCATTATCGGCACATACATTGTGACGCGCCGTTTGGTATTTATCAGTGGAGGAATTACCCATGCCTCTTTTGGAGGTATCGGTCTAGGATTATACGCAGACATCTCTCCTCTATTATCTGCTGCAATCTTCTCCGTACTCTCTTCCTTTGGGGTAGAATGGTTAAGCAAACGGAAAGATATGCGCGAAGACTCTGCTATCGCTGTGTTTTGGACTTTTGGTATGGCAGTAGGTATTATATTTAGCTTTTTAGCTCCAGGATTCACTCCCGATTTATCCGCCTTTCTGTTCGGTAACATTCTGACCATTACGCCCACAGATATTTTGTTACTTGCCATTCTTTCCATACTGTTGATACTATTTTTCACTTTATTTCTAAATCCTATCATTTGCATCGCTTTCGACCGGGAATTCGCATGTTCTCAACGTATACCGGTAGCTTTATTTGAATATATTCTAATGATGTTCATTGCACTGACCATCGTATCATGTCTCCGCATGGTAGGTATAGTACTTGCCATTTCTCTGCTGACCTTACCACAAATGACCGCTAATTTGTTTACCCATAGTTTCAAGAAAATTATTTGGTGGTCTGTCATCATTGGTTATGCAGGTTGTTTAGGTGGACTGTTCATTTCTTATAAATTACAAGTTCCTTCGGGTGCAGCGATAATCTTTTTTTCAATCCTCATCTATACTTTTTGTAAAATGGGGAAAAGCATGTACCTTTACAAACAAAAGAAACTCAATCAAACCAATGAATATGGAAATTAAAATCAATTCTTTAAACTCTATCCACGAAGCTGCCAAACAATTCATCGCAGCCATGGGTGACAATACCGTTTTTGCTTTCTACGGAAAGATGGGGGCCGGTAAAACAACATTTATCAAAGCTGTATGCGAAGAGCTGGGGGTAACAGATGTCATTAACTCACCAACTTTTGCCATTGTCAATGAATACCGTTCGGATGAAACCGGCGAACTTATTTACCATTTTGATTTCTATCGTATCAAGAAACTGGACGAAGTATACGACATGGGATATGAGGATTATTTCTATAGCGGTGCCCTCTGCTTCATCGAATGGCCGGAACTGGTAGAAGAACTCTTGCCTGGCAATGCTGTAAAAGTCGAGATTGAAGAATCTGAAGATGGAAGCCGCATCATGCGCTTTGAAGCTGAATAAAAGAAAATATCCACTGTAGGGACGAACATAATCTGCCCTACAGCCAAATTCATTAAATTATGGGAATGCATTATCTGATCCAAGCCATATTCGTATTGGTAGGACTACTGTCTGTTCTGGCAGCCTTATTTAATTGGGAGTGGTTCTTTACCGCACACAACACACAGTTCATTGTCAGTAATGCAGGGCGCCAGCGTGCACGACTTTTCTATGCTATATTAGGGCTATTAATGATAGCTACAGGAATCTATTTCTTTTTGAATGTACAAGGCATCGTATAAACACATAGTAAACAAAATCTGTGAATATTAAATTTCCCTATCCACCAGACATAAAACACTTTTTTCAGGAAAGAGCGGGATTTTCACCCGCCCTGTTATAACCAAATTCCAAATCAATCTATAATTTCAGCCAACAGCCCTCTAGTTTCATCAAGATCAAATTCTGTAGGATCAAAATTATACCCCAACCATTCTTTATATTCACGCGCAGCTTTGGAGCGAGGTTTTTCTAAAGCTTTCAGCATTTCCCTATACCCCCATATGCCATTACAATCTTCCGGCGGACAAGCATTTTCACCATCCAACAAGGCAATAACCGGAATTTCCTCTTTCTTATAAGACTGACAGGATTCTAATATAATTTCATGTATCCAACTATCCCCGAAATCATATTCATACTTAATCTTTGATCCCTTGCGACTTAATAATTCACCTAAAGAAAGCATACCGGAATCAAACTGTTTGAGTGCACCTTCAAAAAAACAATCACCTGTCCGATCTTTGGGAGGAAGATAATAAGTGTCCCCCTTAATAAAACGATGCAAATGATAACCATCCCATCCCATTGCCACTTCTACCACCTCAGAAAATCTTTCCAAGCAAATATTCGAAGGGACCTCCAATATGCGCCAAACTAACGGTTCAGAATCTTTCAACTCTATTTTTATTCTAAGTTTTTTAGCAGGCTGATCTTCTATGTAAAGCGGATCATCGTAAATTTCCTCATCCTCGTCCTCATCAGTAGCAGCCTCAAAAACTTCAGCTAAATAATCTTCTACCCGCTCCATTTCCAACCCATGCATTTCCGCATAAGGCATTTTTTTCTTTAGTTCATTAATACTTGGAATACCATAAGGTTTAATATGATAAGTCCGATAAATCTTTTGCAAAATAGGTAAAGTTTCTACCCCTCGAATATCCATCATGCAAGCTGTAACATGATCAAGCAGCAAAGTGGAACAAATATCATTCTTCTGATCTTTCAGTATATCAAAATAATAACCCAACAAATTACCAAACCAATCCATCACTTCCTCTCTTCTGGCAGGATGAGTTATCACAATATGAGCAACCGCTTCAATCACTCTATATTTAGACATAGGAAGCAATCCAGGCTCTTTCATAAAGTCCATCAAAACATCTAATTGATTCTGTCCCAATTGATAGGTTATAGCAGACAACATTGCTTCATACAAATAACCGAAATAAAAATCATAGAAATCCAAGTCTTGCCGCAATACTTCCAAAACAATATCCAAACAACGTTCCATACGAAAATGCTCCATCATTCCTAATGCATACCACATTCTATATGAATAACATTTTTCGGGCATTTTCCGATATACGACAAAGATGTTAAAAATAAAATTACGGAGATCTCGTTCCAATGTTTCTTGTGGAATAACAGCACAAGAAGAGTAGATTTCAGCCGGTGACAGACTACTCATATCATCCATCGTCCACAAAGGCATCAAATAAGATGCGACTGGCTGTGCAATCAATCTATAATCGGGACACTGATGATGATAATAAATATGAGACAGTTCTTCATCTACCTGATTGGCTCCATCATTAAACAATTCAAATGCAATTTCTTGTTCTTCCGGAGTCAATAAAGACATGATATCCTCCAAAAAACCAGGTAGGAATTGGGAATTTTTCTTTTTAGCCATTAAGCAATGTTTTTATAGTTAAAATGAGCATGAGCGTTTTTACAAAGGTATTCTATTATTTTCTTTTACAAAAGAAATAAGAGAGCTAATAGTAGATATTACCTTGTTTTCAAATATAAAAAATGCGTATCCCTAGCTGGAGATACGCATCTTTTATTTTATTATGAGACTATCTTCTTAATCTACCTGTCCCAATGAATTCCCATATTCCATTTCCCCCTGGACTACAAAGAATACATCATTGGGGTCATAAGGCCCCATTCCGTCTTTCTTGGCTTCCTTGACTATGTAATTCACAATTTCATCTTGATCAATATTAATGTATCCCTCTTCATCAGGTTGTACATCAAGGCATCCGCTGGAGGTATAGTAATCCACAATCACATCAAGGATATAATACAAATCATCCTCCGTGAATTTATCTTTCAAATCCTGAGGCAGATAATTTTTGATAAACTCTATCGTTTTTTGATCATCCTCATCTTCCAATAAGAAATCGTCTTCCATTCCCATAGTCGTATATATTAAAGGGTGAATATTCTTTTTATTACAGTAAAGCTTTAATTTTTTCTTCCAGCTGGGCCTTGGTCACTGCACCTACAGTCTTATCTTTCACTTCACCATCCTTGATAAAAAGAACGGTAGGAATGTTACGTACACCAAATTTACCGGTCAGTTCGTCGTTATCATCCACGTCGCACTTTCCAATTATTACCTGATCCTTATATTCTTCTGCCAAAGCTTCAACATCCGGAGCTATTTTTTTACAAGGACCACACCATGTTGCCCAAAAGTCCACTACTACAGGCTTGCCCGATGCCAGCAATTCTTCAAAATTGCTATCTTTAATTTCTAGTGCCATAATTATTATACTTAGTTATTTAAAATGTTAGCGCAAATATACTAATTAATTTTGTAAGAGAGCTGTGGTTGGCTCTTTAAATAAGTCATGATCTCTTTTTGAACCGAAATCTTCATAGTACGTGACATCAGATTGACATACATTTGTCCATCCTCATCCATTACATGAAAATAAAGCTCTGCATTACCGGGATTTGCCTTGATTAAGGCTGAAAACTCCGTTATCAGCTCTTCATCCAATGCAGACAAAGGAGCTGAAACTGTAAGTTTCTCAATAATCTTTTCCTTTACTTCTGGTAATAATTCAATAGTACTTATCTTCACCTCCCATTCTTCCTGCCGCCATTGTTTTGGCTGACATTTCCCTCGCATAAATAAAAACATACCAGTCATAAAAAAGTTCTTCTTCTCTACCCATTCATTACCGAAGAAAGCAAATTCCGCTGAACCCGAATAATCTTCCACTTTAGCAATACCGTATGGTTTTCCCGTCTTGGTATATCCCTCACGCACTGCACTCACAATCCCCCCCATGGTTAAGTCTCTGTTCTGCAAAGGGGTTAAATCGGCAAGTTCCGCCATGTGGACATTACATACATTCTCTAATATAACAGCATACTCATCCAACGGATGGGCAGAAAGATAGATACCTACCAAATCACGTTCTTTATTCAAACGTTCCAAATCCCCCCATGCAGGAGACGGAATGATTTCGGGAGTAGCAATATCCACTTGATTCTCACCTCCAAACAAAGAATTTGCAGCTGCGGCTTTATCCATCTGATACTTATTTCCATAACGTACCAAAACTTCGGTAAAGGTTTCATCCTTAGCGTTCTTTACAAAGAAGTCTTCACGCTTTATTCCCGTGAAACTATCAAAAGCACCTGCCAAAGCCAAGTTTTCTATATTCTTACGATTACAAGCCGAAAGATTTACACGCTGTACAAAATCGAAAATATCTTTATATTCTCCATTTCTCTCACGTTCTTCAAGGATAGACTGCACAGCACTTTCCCCCACTCCCTTAATGGCTCCCAGCCCAAAACGGATATCCCCTTTACGGTTCACAGAAAACTTCAGATAACTTTCATTCACATCGGGTCCCTTGGTCATGATGCCAGTCGCCTTACTCTCATCCATCAATTTAGTAATTTCCGTGATATTCGAAATATTCCGGCTCATCGTAGCTGCCATATATTCCGCGGGATAGTTTGCTTTCAGAAAAGCAGTCTGATAAGCCACCCATGAATAACAAGTAGCATGAGATTTATTGAATGCATAAGAAGCAAACTTTTCCCAGTCCGTCCAAATCTTCTCAAGTACTTTGGGATCATGACCGTTCTTTCGTCCGCCTTCAATAAACTTAGGCTTCATATGGTCTAGTTTATCTCTTAGTTTTTTACCCATTGCTTTACGCAAGGCATCGGATTCGCCACGAGTGAAATCCGCCAACAAACGTGATAAAAGCATGACCTGCTCCTGATATACCGTAATACCATATGTATCTTTCAAATATTTCTCCATAATAGGAATATCATACTCAATAGGCTTACGGCCATGCTTACGGTCGATAAAGTCCGGAATATAATCCATAGGCCCCGGACGATAAAGAGCATTCATCGCAATCAAATCCTCAAAAGTACTAGGTTCCAATTCCCGCAAATATTTCTGCATACCGGCAGATTCGAACTGGAATGTACCAATCGTCCGTCCTTCACTATAAAGAGCATAAGTAGGAGGATCCGAAATGTCAACCTCGTCAATGTCCAAGATAATCCCCTTACTATGCTTAATATTTTCAATCGCCTCTTTGATAATAGAAAGAGTCTTCAGACCCAAAAAGTCCATCTTGATCAATCCAGTATCTTCAATAACTGAACCTTCATACTGAGTCACCAGCATTTTTTCACCGGTTTCCTTATCATCTGCCGTACTTACAGGCACCCAGTCCGTTATATCATCTCGACATATAATAGTACCGCACGCATGCACACCTGTATTACGGACATTCCCCTCCAACATCTTTGCATACTTTATCGTATCACGCAAAATAGGATCAGGTGAGACTTCCGCTGCCTGTAGTTCAGGAACATAAGCTATGGCATTAGTCAAATTCATTTTTTTATCAGGAATCTTATCCGGAACCAGCTTACACAAACGGTCAGACTCCGATAAAGGTAATTTCTGTACACGGGCTACATCCTTGATCGCTAGCTTGGTTGCCATCGTACCATATGTAATGATATGCGCCACCTTTTCCTGACCATATTTTTCAGTTACCCAATTCAGTACTCGTCCACGACCATCATCATCAAAATCCACATCAATATCAGGCAAAGAAATACGGTCGGGATTCAGGAAACGTTCGAACAGCAAATCATATGCAATAGGGTCAATTTTAGTGATACCCAAACAATATGCTACGGCAGAACCTGCCGCCGATCCACGTCCCGGCCCTACAGACACGTCCAATTCTTCACGCGCGGCACGAATAAAATCCTGCACAATCAAGAAGTAACCCGGAAAACCCATCGTCTTCATAATATGAAGTTCGAATTTGATCCGTTCCTGCACTTCCTCATTCAAGACTTCTCCATAACGCTTGTGCGCACCTTCCAACGCTAATTTCTTCAGATAATCAGCTTCCAGTTTAATACGATAGAGTTTGTCATAACCACCCAGTTTCTCTATTTTGGCTTTGGCGGCCTCCTCACTCATTACCACGTTACCGTTTTCATCTTGAGTGAACTCATCAAACAAGTCCTTTTCTGTATATTTCTTCCGATACCCCTCTTCTGTCCCAAAATCTTCAGGAATAGCAAAAGTAGGCATAATCGGTGCATGATCTATACTATAAAATTCCACCTGATCACAAATATCCACCGTATTTGAAAGAGCCTCGGGGACATCAGCGAAAACTTCATTCATCTCGGCACGTGTCTTCATCCACTCTTGCTTTGAATAGAGCATACGGTTAGGATCATCCAAATCCTTACCCGTACTCAGACAGATCAGCCTGTCGTGTGCTTCAGCATTCTCTTCATCTACAAAGTGAACGTCATTAGTACAAACCAGCTTGACATTGAATTTTCTAGAATACTCTATCAACTTTTCGTTAGCAATTTGCTGCAATTTATAAGCTTCATGATTCGCACGAGGAACCGTCGCTTTATGACGTTGCAATTCCAAATAGAAATCATCTCCGAATACACGTTTATACCATTGGATAGCCTCCTCTGCCTCTTCATATTTTCCAGCTATTATATTTCTAGGCACTTCTCCGGCAATACACGCTGTACAAACAATCAGCCCTTCATGGTATTTTTCCAATTCCACACGATCAGTACGCGGACGCATATAGAACCCTTCCGTCCATGCCTTTGACACTAATTTTATGAGGTTGTGGTATCCTTTTTCATTTTTAGCAAGCACTACCAAGTGATAACCACTTTGATCGGGTTTTCCTTCTTTGTTAAATAAACGACGGCGTGCCACATACATCTCACAACCGAAAATCGGTTTAAACAATTTCCTCTTTGCCGCCTCCAACTTCTCCTTGCACGCCACAAGTTCCGCCTCGGGATTATCACATTCCACCGTACCTTTTTCCAGTCCGGCTATTCTTTTCTTCAAATCCTTTATCTCACCGTTAGTACTGCTATTCTTCTTATTCACATAATTGAAGAATTCCTTGATACCGAACATATCACCATGGTCTGTTACGGCTATACCTTTCATTCCATCAGCCATAGCCTTGTCTACCAAACGTGGAATAGACGCCTGGCCATCAAGGATGGAATACTGGGTATGGACATGTAAATGGACAAAATCCTGCATAATCGTTACTCTCCTAAAAAATTGTCTAAAGATACTCCGCTTTCATAAAACCTGCAAAAAGATAAAGAAGAAGTTATCAACATTCGCTTTTTTTATCTTAAATGAAGTCGAAATAGGCATTTCTAACAACTTTTATTTGCAGGGTTTTCAAAATAAGTTTATTTTTGCACGATAATTGGTTTTATACAATCATGAACCGACTGAAGAAATTAAAGAAAATAAGACTACATAGAGAAGGAACAAGCATCTTAATTGTCAGTGCCATCCTATTAATTGGTATCAATGCCCTGTTGTTTTGGGGAATTGAGTGCAAAATTCCATTCTATATATTTGCCGCCGCAAGTATCGTTGTTTACCTGTTAATGGTTAACTTTTTCCGTTGTCCCATTCGATTATTCGAGCACGACACCGAAAAAATCGTAGTAGCCCCGGCAGACGGAAGGATAGTAGTTATAGAAGAAGTAGACGAACATGAATATTTTCATGACCGCCGGTTAATGATTTCTATTTTTATGAGCATTGTCAATGTACATGCCAATTGGTATCCCGTAGACGGAGTAGTGAAACATGTAGACCATCATAACGGTAAATTTATGAAAGCATGGCTGCCTAAGGCCAGTACGGAAAATGAACGTTCTATGGTCGTTATTGAAACTCCCGAAGGACATACCGTCATGGCGCGCCAAATAGCAGGAGCAATAGCCCGTCGAATCGTGACCTATGCCGAAGTAGGAGAAGATTGCTACATTGATGAACACATGGGTTTTATTAAATTCGGTTCGCGTGTAGATGTTTATCTTCCCCTAGGAACCGAAGTCTGTGTCAAGATGGGACAAGCGACTGTAGGTAACGAAACCGTCATTGCTAAACTAAAATAAAAAAATCACCAATGGCAAACTGTATCACACGCCACATTCCTAACGCAGTAACTTGCTGTAATCTATTCTCCGGTTGTATTGCCAGTGTCATGGCATTTAATGAAGACTATACCTTGGCCATCTCTTTTATTATACTAGGTGCTGTATTTGATTTCTTTGATGGCATGTTGGCACGTTTGTTCAAAGTATCAGGTCCTTTAGGAAAAGAATTAGACTCGTTGGCCGATGACATCACTTTTGGATTCGCTCCTTCCGCCATTGTCTTTTCCTTATTTAAAGAGGTACACTATCCTGATTTTCTATTGCCTGTTGCCGATTATATGCCTTATACCGCATTCCTTATTTCCGTATTTTCAGCTTTGCGTTTAGGCAAGTTCAATATAGACCCACGTCAGAGCAGTAGTTTTATTGGTATGCCCACTCCGGCTAATGCTTTATTTTGGGGATCATTGACTGTAGGAGCACATTCTTTCCTTATATCCGATTCTTTTAATGCGGCATATCTTTTCATTTTGGTAGTTATTATGTCATTATTGCTGGTGGCAGAAATCCCAATGTTCTCATTAAAATTCAAGAGTCTTGCCTGGAAACAGAACAAAGTCAGCTATATTTTCCTCATTGTATGCATCCCCCTGTTGATTTTTTTTAAAATCAGCAGTTTTGCAGCTATCATCCTGTGGTATATCATTCTATCTCTTTTAACTAAAAAAAGAGCGTAAACAATAAACGTGGCACGCTTGTTGTACGTGATATATAAAAAAAGAAATTACTATGTTTGGATTTTTAGGCTTTCTACTTATTATTTTTCTGCTGATTGTTTTTATCGGCTTCACTATATTAGGTAACATTTTGCGTGTATTGTTCGGGATCGGCAAACGTCCCCCCTATCAAAATCGAACTTCCACCCACCAGAAACAAAATACATATACTCAGAATCAAGCGAATGACGAGAATGAGAATTTTGCAGAATCCTCTTCTTCAAATAGACGTTCTCATTCGTCGGGAAACAGAAAAAAAATCTTTGATGAGGATGAGGGAGAGTATGTAGATTATGAAGAGGTGAAATAAGAATCATCGTTTTTTCTTAAAGAAATCTTTCATCAATCGGGCACATTCATCGGCAAGTATTCCTTTCACCACGATCGTCTTTGGGTGCAAGGCATCGGGAGCATATTTTTGATATCCCCTCTTTGGATCTTCAGCACCAAAGACAAGTTTTCCTGTCTGTGCCCAAGCTATAGCACCGGCACACATCACACACGGTTCCACTGTGACATACAAAGTACATTCATTCAGGTATTTTCCCCCCAATGTATTAGCCGCAGCAGTAACAGCCTGCATTTCGGCATGAGCTGTAACATCATTCAATGTTTCTGTCAGATTATGGCCACGGCCAATGATGCGGTCACGACAGACTACCACCGCCCCCACCGGAACTTCTCCCTGTTCAGCTGCTTTTACAGCCTCCATCAAGGCTTGTTTCATATAATAGGTATCATCTGCCATCTTATCTTCTCATATCATGTTCATTAAACAACGTAGGATAATCCTCTTCCATCTTCTGATGGATAAAAGTCAATACTGTTTCGCGTAACCAACGCGCCTTATTGGTTATCTTATATTTTTTAAGATAACAATCCACAATCCGTACCTCCTCTTCACTCATCAGACATACCATACGCTGCTTGCGTTTAGGGGTTGATGCCGGTACTTTTACCCTCTTTTTTACGTTGTTTGCCATATTCTCTGCAAAATTAGCTTTACTTCTGTAAATACAAAGCATAAAAAAGAGTATTTTTGTGCAAAAAGAAACAGAATGGCAGAACACAACGAATTTGGCAAGGAGGGAGAAGAAGAGGCCGCTGCATATCTCATAGATAAAGGATATTCCATCCGCCACCGGAATTGGCATTGCGGGAAAAAAGAACTGGATATTGTCGCCGAATATCGAAACGAACTAATTGTTATAGAGGTAAAGACCCGCAAGAATACTAGATTCGGTAATCCGGAAGATGCAGTAACAGATAAGAAAATTCGCAGAATCATAGCTTCAACTGATGCATACTTGCGCAAGTTCTCAGTAGATTTACCTGTACGTTTTGATATCATCACCTTAGTGGGCGAAAAGGCTCCTTTCACTATAGAGCATATTGAAGAAGCCTTTTATCCTCCGATTTGGTAGAAATATATACATTATATATGGACATAGAAACAATACGCGATTACTGTATCAGAAAGAAAGGAACAACAGAAGAATTTCCTTTTGATAATGTCACCTTAGTATTCAAAGTCATGGGGAAAATGTATGCCTGCATCGGATTGGACAACCCGGAATGGCTATCTTTAAAATGTAAACCCGAATATGCCTTGGAATTAAGAGAACATCATTCCGGCATTGAAGGAGCCTATCACTTCAATAAGAAATATTGGAACCAAGTATCATTACAAGGTGACATTGACGACAAACTGATTTTATTACTGATAGACCACTCATACGAAGAGGTTATCAAAAAATTCACCCGTAAACTTAAAAAAGAATATGATGAAATCCCCTAACTGGTTAAGCAAAATCTTAAAAGAAGAAACTGTAACCTCTACAAACGACCGACTTGCAGAACTTTGTCAGGAAAAAGAAATCAAGGAATTCACCACGCTTATGGCAGAATATCAAACCGCCGGAAAAGGGCAGCGTGGGAATTCATGGGAATCAGAATATGGCAAGAATCTGACATTCAGCACTGTATTTTATCCCCAAACAATCGCCCCCGCCAGTCAGTTCATTTTATCTATGGCGGTAGCTTCTGCCATTCGTACCGCATTGGCCCATTACGTCCATGCAGATTGCCTGCAAATAAAATGGCCCAATGATATCTATTGGAAAGACAAAAAAATAGTCGGCATATTGATTGAAAATGATTTAACAGGAAGCCAAATTTCACAAAGCATTGTTGGAATAGGAATCAATATTAACCAGGAAGAATTTCATTCATCCGCCCCCAACCCTGTTTCATTAAGACAAATTACTCAAAAGGAAACAGACAGAATGGAAGTTTTAAACAGCGTATTGGAACATATCATAAACCTCTATTCCCGGATAGAAAACAGAGAAACTGATATCATCACCAAAATTCAGGAATACTACCTGAAAGCACAATATCGCAAGGAAGGTTATCACCCCTATTGCGATGCAAAAGGAGAGTTTACTGCCAAACTGATCCGTGTGGAACCCGACGGACATTTGATTCTGAAAGATAAAAACGGTTCTCTTAGAAAATATACCTTCAAAGAAGTTAAATATATCCTTTAGTTGTCCTTCCCTTCAGGAACCATCAACATTCCTCCAGTGGCATGACGTTCTGTCGATTGATACACAGATTCCCCCCTCATAATCGATTTAGATAACGTATTCATGCCTCTGGCTGATCGTTTTACTCCTGTAATCAAGGAGATGGCTTTACCCAGCATGAATTCATCCGGATCACCCAATGGTAATAAAGCGTCCGTCGGATTTTGAGTCAAATCATACTCGTTCCATTCTATATCCGGTTTAAAACCGGCACTGTAGTCATAATTCACCGCATTAGTCACTCTCAATGTAATAGGCCAATACATCCATTCATATTTATCATTTTTCTGCATCTCCATTCCTACATTTTTTCCTTCTGTCAATTCGCCAATAAGGATAACATCCATAAATGGGTTGAGGCTGTTAATAACGACTTCCGAAGAAGAAGCCGTACTTTGGCTTGTCAATATATAAATTCGATTGGAATTAAGTTTCAAGTAACCTGCCGTTCCTTTCGTCTCCACACAAAAATCATTAGAATAGGATTGTCCTTTATTGTCAGAGAAAACAGCAAATACTTTTTTTCGAGAAGCTTCTGGTATGAGGAGTCCTGCAAGCATATTAGCAGAATTCTCATATCCACCTCCATTATATCGCAAGTCCAACACAAATTCGTTCACACCTTGTGCCTGAAATCCGGCAAATATCTTCTTCATTTCCTCATCATAGGTACGATCCGAATACCCATTCGGTCCGGGAGTAAAATGATTATAAACCAAATACCCTATCTTTTTATCTCCCCGAGTATATACATTGTGATAGAATAAGGGATTGTCCTCCACGGCCCGGGAAGCTTCTATATCAATAGTTCTGACCTCTGTATCGCCACGTTTGACGAGCCATTGAGTCCTATCCCCATTTAATAAGATTCCATAATTATCGGAATTAATATTATTTTTCCCTTTAACACCCACGATCCAATCCCCTCTTTCCAAACCTGCACTTGATGCCGGACTATTAGGAAGAACATACAGGATACGGGCATAATAATATCCTAAAGGTTGATTACTATCGTTTACAACATTAAATAAAGTAAACTCCATACCATAAGTATCATCCGCATCAATGCTGGTACGTGCTTTATAATCTTTATTCTTCTCCATATAAGAATAATAATAAAGATGCTTTCCGTTTCTCGTCTTTCCATCTTTCAAACTGAGCATAGAGCTAAAAAATGTTTGGGGATCAGCAGAGAAATCCAATTTATCTTGAGCAGGAATGTCGTTATTCCACAAATAATCACTGCGCATGACACTCTCTATCCACTCATTGACTTCCAACTCCGTGTTGCCATTTCCCGGTTCATTTCCTTTAGCCGGAGTATCATCCGAACATGACATACCTAACAGACATAACAATAAGCCCAACCAAATATGGATTTGAAAATTCTCTTTCATAATTCTCCTGTTTTGATCATTTTAATAACCGCAAATATATCTATAATCCAATGATATATCATCTTAAACAACAACAAATTTCAGTTCAAATTTAAATTTTCATTGGTTATTTATGAGAAAGAGAGTACCTTTGTATCCATCTATCAATCTACACTCATGATTCAACTTAATAACGGAAACAAAAAAATACTTCAAATTGCCATCCCTTCTATCGTTTCAAACATTACAGTTCCTCTGTTGGGTTTGATTGATGTTACTATTGTAGGTCATTTGGGCTCTGCCGCCTACATCGGAGCAATAGCTGTAGGCGGAATGCTTTTCAACATCATCTACTGGATTTTCGGTTTTCTGCGTATGGGAACCAGCGGCATGACTTCACAAGCATACGGCAGGCACGACCTGAATGAAGTCACCCGGTTACTACTCCGTTCCGTCGGAGTAGGATTATTCATTGCATTTACTTTGCTAGCCTTGCAATATCCTATAGAAAGAATTGCATTCACCTTTATCCAAACGACTGAAGAAGTAGAACATCTGGCCGGTCTCTATTTCCGTATCTGTATTTGGGGAGCACCGGCTGTATTAGGGCTTTACAGTTTTGCCGGCTGGTATATCGGTATGCAAAATTCCCGTTTCCCCATGTATATAGCCATCACACAAAATATAGTGAACATTGCGGTCAGTCTTCTTCTAGTATATGGATTAGGAATGAAAATAGAAGGTGTCGCTATCGGAACATTAACTGCACAATATGCCGGGCTAGTCATGGCATATTTGTTGTGGTTACGCTACTACAGCACCCTGCGGAAACGCATAGAATGGCATTCCTTCTTTGACAAACAGGCCATGTACCGTTTCTTCCAAGTAAACAGGGATATCTTTTTCCGTACCATCTGCCTGGTGGCGGTTACTGTCTTTTTCACCTCGGCAGGTGCGGCACAAGGAGAAGTGGTGTTGGCGGTCAATACATTACTTATGCAATTATTCACTTTATTCTCCTACATTATGGACGGCTTCGCATACGCCGGAGAAGCATTGACAGGAAGATATATCGGAGCCAATAATCAGAAAGCACTCCACACGACGGTTCGCCAACTATTCGGCTGGGGACTAGGATTATCACTTAGTTTCACCTTATTATATAGTATAGGAGGACAATCCTTTCTCGGATTACTGACTAACGAAACAACTGTCATTCATGCTTCCGAAAGTTATTTTTATTGGGTACTTGCCATTCCTTTGGCAGGCTTCTCTGCTTTTTTGTTCGATGGAATATTCATCGGTGCGACAGCCACCCATCTGATGCTGAAAGCCATGATAGCAGCTTCTGTCAGTTTCTTTCTTATTTACTACGGTTTCCGGGGAGCAATGGGCAATCACGCTTTATGGATGGCATTCATTACCTATCTTCTACTTCGCGGAGTAATGCAAGGAGTTATGGGAAGAAATATTTTAGGATATAAAACAAGTAAAAAAGATTAATATTTTTATCTTTGCAAAAAACTAAAAAACAAACCAATATGGCAAGATTTAAAAGAATTCTACTAAAGCTGAGCGGCGAAAGCCTGATGGGCGAAAAGCAATATGGTATAGACGAAAAGCGTCTGGGTGAATATGCGCAACAAATCAAGGAGATACACGACCTTGGCGTACAAATAGGTATTGTAATCGGTGGTGGAAATATCTTCCGTGGGCTGAGTGGAGCTTCTAAAGGTTTTGACCGTGTAAAAGGTGACCAAATGGGAATGTTGGCAACCGTTATCAACAGCTTGGGATTGAGTTCCGCATTGGGAGCAGCCGGAGTCAAGGCACGTGTATTGACAGCTATCCGCATGGAACCTATCGGTGAGTTTTACAACAAATGGAAAGCGATTGAAGCGATGGAAAACGGAGAAGTTGTAATTATGTCTGCCGGAACAGGCAATCCGTTTTTTACTACCGATACCGGGTCTTCCCTACGTGGTATCGAGATAGAAGCCGATGTGATGCTGAAAGGAACACGCGTGGACGGCATTTATACAGCTGATCCTGAAAAGGACCCCACTGCTACGAAATTTGACGATATCACCTACGATGAGGTATTAAAGCGCGGTTTGAAAGTAATGGATCTTACAGCAACCTGCATGTGCAAGGAAAACAACCTACCCATTATCGTTTTCGACATGGACACAGTAGGTAACCTGAAAAAAGTAATGACCGGTGAAAATATAGGAACACTGGTACACAACTGATATTCTCATCAAGTTCATCCATTTGTCATTCCTTATTTCCTTCTAAATGACAAATGGATGAACAGTTTTTCTCTGTCTTACCATTTTTTCCACAAATTCGTTCTTTATTGACACATATTCCTTAAAAAAGAGACTCAACCGATAGATTTTCCATCTAAATGAACAATTATTCATGGACTTATAGCGTTAATTAGCCTATTTTTACATCAGCAAAAAATGTAAATCATTCAAAGACTATAAAAACGACAGGAAATACCATGAAAAATTACTGTTACATCTATTTATTGGCCGCCTGCATGGCACCCATGTCTCTCCAAGCTAAAAAAGCAATTCCGTACAGTGGAGAAGTATGCATAGCCCCTCTCCCTACAGTCCCCACACCCCTTCCCGGTATATCTTCCGATTCATATGCCCAGCGCTTTGCCGACTCTGAGATGCTCCGCTTTCCCAAAGCCTATCAGCTAGATCATGGCAAACGGCTCTTTTTCGGGTATTCACAAGGAGTAGGCTGTTGCGCCATGCTGGATATGTGGAAAAATACCGGTGACAAACGTTACTTTACTTATGTTGAGGAATGGGCGGATAGTTTGATTAACGAAAAAGGAGAAATCCACCTCTATGATATGTCAACTTACAACCTAGATTACATCAATTCAGGAAAAGTTCTGTTTGACCTCTATAAAGAAACAGGCAAAGAAAAATACAAAGCAGCTATGGACTTACTGGTAGAACAACTCAAAAGACAACCACGTACGCTGGAAGGTGGCTTCTGGCATAAATTGATCTATCAACATCAGATGTGGCTGGACGGACTTTATATGGCTTCCCCTTTCCTAGCCCGCTATGGAGCGGAATTCAACCGTCCTGATCTGATTGATGAGGCGGTAAAACAATTCACACTTTGCCACAAACATACCTATTCACCGGAAACCGGATTATATCATCATGCCTGGGACGAGAGCAAATCCCAACGTTGGGCAAATCCGCAAGACGGTACTTCACCTAATTTTTGGGGACGCAGTATAGGCTGGTGGTTCATGGCCATGGTAGATGTACTGGACTATATTCCCGACAACCACCCCGGACGTGCCTCGCTTATCAGTTGGATTCAAGGTTTGGCAGAAAGCCTGCCCAACTATCAAAGAGACGGTCTATGGTATCAGGTAATAGACCAGCCCGAGCGTGAAGGTAATTTTCCCGAAGCATCCGTAACCACCCAATGTATGTATGCTTATGCCAAAGCGGTGAACAAAGGATATATAGATGCCCAATACCGGACCATCGCGGAAAAAGCCTTCAACGGATTAAAGCAAACATTGCTTCTCGAGAACCCAGACGGAACTCTGACGCTGACCCGTTGCTGCCAAGTAGGCGGACTAGGCGGCACTCCTTACCGCGACGGAAGCTTTGAATATTACATTGGCGAAAAAATGCGTGACAACGATGCCAAAGCTACCGGTCCTTTCATCATGGGTTGCCTGCAGCTTGGCAAATAGAATCATATCGCATAAACAACAGAATTATCCATCTTTTTAAATTAGCTATATACAATGAAACACACCATTTATGCTCTGACAATGTTTGCATTGGCTGCTTGCACCCCTCCCAAAGAGAAAGCCATAGACCGCCATGCACTGGTAACACGCAATAATCCGGAAGTGACTGCCATGGATTCATTATCCTCCCTGTCGGTAGGGAACGGAGAATTTGCCTATACGGTAGATGCTACAGGATTGCAGACTTTTCCCGAAGTCTATAAAAACGGAGTTCCACTGGGTACACAAAGCCAATGGGGATGGCACAGCTTCGGAAATCCCGAAAACTATAAACCGGAGGAAGCCTTGGTGGAGTATGACTTCGGCCACGGGCACAAAGAGCTATATGCCACCCAACCCAAAGAACCCGGCAGAGCAAAGGAAGCATCCGACTGGTATCGTGTAAACCCACACCGCCTGCATCTGGGTATCATCGGACTCGAATTAGGAAATGAAGTACGTCCCTCGGATGTGCAAAACATACAGCAATCACTGGATATGTGGAACGGTATTATCAACAGCCGGTTCACTCTCAAAGAAACTCCCTACTACATTCAGACAGTCTGCCATCCGGAGCGTGATATGATTGCCGCACGCCTATCGGCCCGACAACCTGCCGGCATCAAGTTTCACTTCCCCTATCCCACGGGCGGTCACTGTGACGATGCTTGTAATTGGGAGGCGAATGATAAGCATAGCACGACCCTGGTCAGTGAAGACGCACAATCGGCCGTGTTAAAAAGAACACTCGACGCAACCACCTATTATGTAACAATCAGTTGGGAAGGCCCTGCGAAGCTAAGTGAGAAAAGTGCAAACTATTTCGTACTCACGCCAACGGACAGTATATTTACATTCACCTGCCAATTCACACCACAAGTATCCGCTTCTCCCATCCTGACTTTTACAGAAGTACAACAAGCCTCTTCCGGACACTGGAAAAATTACTGGACACAGGGAGCTGTTGCCGACTTCTCACAATGTACTGATGTCCGGGCCAAAGAATTGGAACGCCGGGTCGTATTAAGCCAATATCTGCTCGCTATCCAATGCGCAGGCTCAACCCCGCCACAGGAAACCGGACTAACTTACAACTCCTGGTTCGGGAAATTCCATTTGGAAATGATCTGGTGGCATCAGGCACAATTCGCCTTATGGGGACATCCCGAATTGTTGGACCGCACTTTATCCTGGTATGAAACCGTGGAACCCATAGCCCGCCAGATAGCGGAAAGACAAGGTTTCAAAGGCATACGATGGATGAAAATGACTGATCCCAGCGGTCTTGAAGCCCCCTCTAAAGTAGGCAGCTTCCTGATCTGGCAACAGCCTCATCTCATCTACCTGGCAGAATTGCTCTATCGGGCTAATCCATCGGAAGAACTGCTAAAAAAATACAATAGCCTGATACAGGAAACCGCCGAATTCATGTATTCATTCGCCACATACGAGGAAGAGCACGACCGTTATGTCTTGAAAGGTGCTATCCCCGCACAGGAAACGTTGCGCGCTGCCGAAACTGTCAATCCGCCTTTTGAGCTTTCGTACTGGCATTTCGCCATGCAAGTTGCCCAAACATGGCGTGAACGTACAGGGATGGAACGTGTACCCGAATGGGATGTACTGATAGAGAAATTATCTCCGCTGGCATACAACGACGAACAGCTGTATCTGGCAGCCGAGACCGCGGTGGATACCTATAAAGATATCCGTTTTACCTCAGATCACATGGCAGTGCTGGGCGCTGTCGGCATCCTGCCCATGAATCAGCTGATTCATGCCGGATATATGAAAAACACCCTGCACTGGATTTGGGATAACTGGAACTGGGACAAGACCTGGGGCTGGGATTATCCGATGACAGCCATGAATGCCGCCCGAATGGGTGAGCCCGAGAAGGCAGTCAGCGCATTATTGATGGACAAACGTACCAACACCTATCTGGTAAACGGTCACAATTACCAGGACGGGCGTCTGCGTATTTACCTGCCCGGCAACGGTGGATTACTGACCACAGTCGCTATGATGTGCGCCGGATGGGATGGATCGGAAGGGAACAATCCCGGATTTCCGAAAGATGGCAAATGGAATGTACGCTGGGAAGGATTACAGCCATTACCGTAAGAACAGGAGTTAGTAGTTATCATCATGAAAACGACATATTTACTTCTATGCCTGTTGGGCATCGGTAGCGTTTCCGGCGCAGGACAAACCAAGCAGCCACAAAAGATAGGCGATTTCATAGAATCCACTTCGTACAACGAGCATCGCCGGAATGCCACCCGAAGCCTGCAATATACCCCTGACGGAGACGATTTTGTCTGCATCAACGGTAAGAATCGCTTTACCCGTGCCTTATACGGCAGCCACACAGCATTCCGGCTGGAGACAAGCGACCGGCCCGTATTCGCTGCTTATACCAAGAAGAACCCGAAACACATCTGCTTTAAACTGCAGACCTCCGGAGGAACGGTAGCCCTTGATTCTACCGAACACTGCGAGTCCCGTTATACAGCGGGACGCCGCAGCTACAATTTATTCCACCCATCCTTCGAAGGTGGAAACTTATCTATTGCCACATTGGCACTTCCCGATAAAGAAGGGGCCATCTGGCAATTCAACGCCCGGAATTTCAAGGGATCCAATCCCATTCTACTGGCATCCATTTCAGAGATACGTAATTCCAAGCTAAACCGTAACGGAGATATGGGAGCCGACCCTGCCGACAGTTTCGAAGCTCCTCTCCAGCCTCAACAGTTACAATCCTGCCCGGCACAGATAGATGGAACACTTTATATTCTATTGGAAAACCAGGAACTACGTACACTGACAACTGCCGAAGGCGAAACCCTGTTTAAAAAAGCAGAAGCTGCCCGCTCCGAAACAGCCTCACGCATCCGCATTGAAACACCCGACCCTTATTTCAACACCTTAGGAGGCACTCTGGCCATGGCAGCTGATGGAATCTGGGACGGCGAAGTATGGTTACACGGTGCCATAGGATGGCGGATGCCACTCAGTGGTTGGCGAGCCGCTTATACCGGCGATGTTTTGGGATGGCATGACCGTGCCCGGACCCATTTCAACGCATACGCGGCAAGTCAGGTCACCGAAGTGCCCAACACCCTCCCCCATCCGGCACAAGATTCCGCCCTGCATCTGGCACGTTCCGTCAAGAAATGGGGTACCCCCCAATACAGTAACGGATACATCTGCCGTAATCCGCATCGCAATAATCAGATGCACCACTACGACATGAACCTTTGCTACATAGACGAATTGTTATGGCATTTCAAATGGACGGGGGACTTGGATTATGTCCGCCAAATGTGGCCTGTCATCACCCGTCACCTCGCATGGGAAAAGCTGAACTACGACCCAGATAACGACGGGCTGTATGACGCATACGCCTGCATTTGGGCCAGTGACGCCCTTTATTACAATAGCGGAGGAGTCACCCATTCATCGGCTTATAACTACCGTGCCAACAAGACAGCGGCCCAATTGGCTGAAAAGATAGGCGAAGATCCCACTCCTTACCGCAACGAAGCCGAAAAGATTCTGAAAGCCATGAACGAGAGGCTATGGCTTCCCGGTAAAGGACATTGGGCGGAATATCAAGATTTTATGGGACACAAGCGAGTACACGAAAGTGCCGCTGTATGGACCATTTATCATGCTATAGACAGCGAGACAGCTAACCCGTTCCAAGCCTATCAGGCTACCCGTTATATAGACACAGCCATTCCTCATATTCCCGTCACAGCCCATGGATTAAAAGAGAATGGATATGCCACTATCGCCACCACCAACTGGCTACCCTACTCATGGAGTGTCAATAATATCGCCTTTGCCGAAGTCATGCATACCGCATTGTCATACTTCCAGGCCGGACGTGCCGAGGCCGGATACAAACTTTTGAAAAGCTCTGTTCTAGACGGCATGTATCTAGGAGACAGTCCGGGCAACTTCGGCCAGATCAGCTTCTATGATGCCGCACGCGGAGAATGCTACCGGGATTTCGGCGATCCCATCGGGGTCGCTTCACGAGTACTGATCCAAGGACTGTTCGGTATCCTGCCGGATGCCCTGAACCAGCAAATCATCCTCCGGCCGGGCTTTCCGGACGACTGGGACAAGGCTTCCGTCAGTACTCCCGATATAAGCTATCGCTTTACCCGAAAAGAAGATACGGACACCTATCATATCACACAACGGTTCCAGACTCCTCTCCATCCGGTATTGCAAATCAATGCCAGAAAAGAGAAGATCCGTTCAGTAAAAGTGAATGGTGTTCCTGCCACATGGCAATCCATCGAATCGGCCCATGGCTATCCTCTTCTTTCAATCCAGGCGGAAGGAACATCTTCAACCACCATTACCATCGAATGGGAAGGAGCATCACTTCATACGTTGGCAGTCCAAGAACTAGTCATCGCTTCAAACGGGAAGTTGGCTTTGCAAATACCTTCGGGAGCATCCATCTCCCAAGTATATGATCCTCAGAGCGTTTTAGCAAAACACACAGTGGAAGCCACCGCTTTCAACGCACAGCTAAAAGGTGAACCGGGACACCACACTTTCTTTGTTTACACTCATCAAGGAGAAATGGATTGGTGGCAACCTGTTAATATCTATATAGAGAACACCCGGAAAGCCCCTTCCTATACAGACTTTGCAGATATCCGTCCCGAAAAATGCCGGATGATTGATTTTGACAGACAACTGAATGCTTCTGTCACCGATATTTATCAAAATGAATACCTGTCTCCCCGGTCTCCATACACTACTTTGCAACTTCCCACACAGGGAATAGGAGAATGGTGTCATCCGCTGCTGAGCGCTACCATAGACGACTCGGGATTACGCAGCCTTGTACATCATGATACTTTCCAAACGCCTTTAGGCATCCCTTTCCGTCTGAAAGAAAAAGGGAACAACATTCTTTTCACCTCCCTATGGGATAATTACCCGGACAGTTCCACCATCTCACTATCCGGTACAGCCTCACATGCTTATCTGCTGATGGCGGGAAGTACCAACCACATGCAATGCCACATTGCCAATGGAATAATCCGCATACACTATGCAGACGGAACTTCCCAAGCAACGGAGTTGATCAATCCGGACAACTGGTGTCCCATAGAACAAGACCTCTATGTGGACGGCAAAGCGTTCCAAGTACCTGCTCCCCGGCCGTACCGTCTGCACTTGAAAAGCGGTAAAGTAAGCCGTGACCTGGGTAAAGAACTCAACATCACTGGTGTATATGGACGTGAGATAGAAGGTGGTGCAGGCATATTGCTCGATATTCCTTTGGATCATTCCAAGGAACTAAAAGGGCTGACCCTGGAAACCCTGTCCAATGATGTAGTGATAGGAATAATGGGAATCACTTTGCAATAACCACGTGTTATTCAATGCGGAATTACGTTAACTTGAACCGGCGTAGTTCCGCATTATTCATCTTTGGCACACTACGCAAATGTTCCAAAGTTACTCCTTGAATGTGTGCCTGTACCGCCCTGTTTATCAGTCCATGTCCGACAGCCAACACCTGTTTTCCATCATATCGCTCTTTCAAGTAGTCCACAAAACGCCCCGCACGCTCATACAGCATCGCCTCCGTTTCCACATCTGCCGGAAAATGTCGCAAATCAACTTCTTTAATGGCAAGCCCCGTCCAGCTCCCCCAATCGATTTCACGCAACAAAACCATTTTCTCCCAAGGCAGGTTCCGACCTTCCACCGCGATACGGGCCGTATCCACACACCGCTTCAAATCACTACTGACCACTGCGTCCAAAGAGATGTCCCGCAAAGTATCACGCAGCGCTTCAGCCTGTGCTATTCCTTCAACAGTCAGCGTGCCCGGCATATGTCCTTGGAAAATACGGGTCATATTCTCTTCTGTCTGCCCGTGACGGGCTAAATATAAAGTTATCATCTTTTTTAATGCAAAGATAATGCTTACCAACCAAATTTACCCTAATTCTGTTGATGTCTTTGTCTGTCTCGTCGTTATACCTGATTACAAAAGTATTCTCCCCGTAGACTAAGGGCTTTCTTCCGCACAGCTAAGGCCTTTCATACGGCAACCTACTACAGACTCCGTCAGTGGACCGTACAGTCTATTACAGCAGACCCTACAGTCCACTACAATAGTTTATACAGTCCATTATCGGAGTCTGTAATAGGTTGCCGTATGAAAAAGCTTAATCATGCAATAAAAAAGACTTAGTACACAGGGAAGAAAGGCTTAAGGTGTTCATCATTTCAATCCTGTTATCCGATAAGACACAAAAACTTTTCACCTATTTTTAATAAAGCCTCAACAACTTAAACTGGTGATGATAAAGTAAAGAGCCGTTAGAAATATAAAATCATCCCCCTTTTATTGCAGATAATCAAAAAATAAATTACTTTTGTTTCACTTAAAACGAATCAATAAACAACTTAAATAACAGAACAGTATGATAGACGCAAAAACTTGCATCAACGACGCACAAGAGAAAATGGACATGGCCGTTATGTATTTGGAAGAGGCCTTAGCGCACATTCGTGCAGGAAAAGCCAGTACCCGGTTGCTGGACGGCATTCGTGTTGACTCTTATGGAAGCATGGTTCCCATCAGTAATGTAGCTGCCGTGACTACTCCCGATGCACGCAGTATCGCCATCAAGCCATGGGACAAAAGTATGTTCCGTATCATCGAAAAAGCTATCATGGACTCTGATCTGGGCATCACTCCCGAAAACAACGGTGAAATCATCCGTTTGGGTATTCCGCCATTGACAGAGGAACGCCGCAAGCAACTGGCCAAACAATGTAAAGGCGAAGGCGAAACCGCAAAAGTAAGTATACGCAACGCACGCCGTGACGCTATAGATACACTGAAAAAAGCTGTTAAAGAGGGTATGCCCGAAGACGAGCAAAAGAATGCGGAAGCCAAACTTCAGAAAGTACACGATAAATATATCGCGAAGATTGAAGAACTTCTGGCAGAGAAAGATAAAGAAATTATGACGGTTTAATGAAGAACTTAAAATAATGAAGCAATAATAATGAAGAAGGAAGAATTGTCCTGCACAGCCTTGCTCTTGTCCGTGCGGTCCAATCCCTCTTTCTTCATTTTTCATCCTTCATTTTAATTTATGAAAGGACTAGTAATAAAAAACACAGGCAGCTGGTATCTTGTCAAAACAGAAGACGGACGTACCATCGAATGCAAGATCAAAGGAAATTTCCGTTTAAAAGGTATTCGGAGTACCAATCCCATTGCTGTAGGAGATTATGTACAAATCATTATCAACAATGAAGGAACCGCCTTCATCAGTGAGATAGAAGACCGCAAGAACTATATCATCCGGCGCGCCTCTAACCTTTCCAAACAATCGCACATACTGGCGGCCAATCTGGATCAATGCATGCTGATTGTTACAATTAATTATCCCGAAACCTCAACTATATTCATTGACCGTTTTCTAGCCACTGCAGAAGCATACCGTGTACCCGTCAAACTGATATTCAATAAGATAGACAGGTATAATGAGGATGATACACGCTATATGGATGCTCTGATAAACCTGTACACATACATCGGTTACCCTTGCTTCAAAGTTTCCGCACTGAACAACATAGGTACAGACGAAGTGAAAAAAGACCTGAAAGGAAAGGTCACTTTGCTTTCAGGCAACTCAGGAGTAGGGAAATCAACATTAATCAATGCTATTTTGCCTGAACAAACCTTGAAAACAGGTGAAATTTCCGATTACCATAACAAAGGAATGCATACCACAACCTTTTCCGAAATGTTCCCAGTAGACGGTGGTGGATACATCATCGACACTCCGGGTATCAAAGGTTTCGGAACATTTGATATGGAAGAAGAGGAAGTAGGACATTACTTTAAAGAAATATTTGAATATTCCGCTCAATGCAAGTATGGAAACTGCACCCACAGGCACGAGCCCGGATGCGCCGTACGCGATGCAGTGGAGAAACATCTAATCAGCGAGTCACGCTATACTTCTTACCTGAACATGTTGGAAGACAAGGAAGAAGGCAAGTATCGCGCCGCTTACTAAAAACCACAACTTTATGAAAAAACACCTCTTAGCTATTGCACTGTTTGCATTATGCACCACCGGGCTGAATGCCGCTTCTCCTAAAAAAGTGACTCCTGAAAAAAAAGGAGTAGAAACTATCAACCGTGCCACAGCCGAAGCACATATCGGCTTTCTGGCCTGTGACGAACTGGAAGGACGCGAAGCCGGATGGAAAGGTGGACGCATTGCAGGCAATTATATCATTTCCTGCCTGAAACAGATGGGAATAAAACCACTGCTAGCCGGAGATTATATACAACCCTTTGATGTATATCATGCTGAACGGCAAGTGAAAGGAAAACGCTGGCAAGTACATCCCGATTCTATTGCGGAACTGAAAAAAGTGGTACATCAAAAATTGGCATTACGTAATATCTTAGGTAAAATAGAAGGAAAGAATCCAAATGAAATTGTCATTATCGGCGCACATTACGACCACATAGGCTACGATCCTATGCTGGAAGGAGATCAGATTTATAACGGTGCAGATGATAATGCATCAGGCGTTCAAGCCGTATTACAGGTAGCCCGTGCCTTTCTTGCTACCGGTGAGCAACCGGAACGTACCGTTATCTTCGCCTTTTGGGATGGTGAGGAAAAGGGATTGCTGGGATCCCGTTATTTCGCCATGAACTATCCGGATATTAAGAAGGTAAAAGGCTATTTGAACTATGACATGATAGGACGTAACAACCGGGAGGACCAGCCCGATTATTTCGTTTACTTCTATACCGCAGCCCATCAGGCCTTCGGTGACTGGCTGAAAAAAGATATTGAAGATTACCGCTTGCAGCTATCCCCTGACTACCGGGCTTGGGACAATCCGGTGGGAGGCAGCGACAACGGCACGTTCGCCAAACTGGGAATACCTATTATATGGTATCACACTGATGCCCATCCCGATTATCACCTTCCGGGAGATGAAACACAGAAAATTAATTGGCTGAAGATAGTCGATATAACCAAAGCCTCTTTCCTTGCGATGTGGAAGCTGGCAAACGAAAAAAAATATTAAAAAAGAACGTGGCGTTTAAACTGAACGCCACGTTTTTTTATCTAACCTTACATTAACGTATTTATTAAACCCATATAGAAAGGCACATGAACAAACGAATCAAATGGGGCATCATTATATTAATCGGAGCCGGCTTGGCCGGACTAGGCATCTATCAATTTACCCCTCACGAAAATGAAGAACTGACAGCCGCCGACGCGTTACCTAAAGAAAACAAGCAACGTACATTGAAAGTCAATGCACAAGTCATAAAACCACACTTGCTGACAGATGAAATATTGGTTACCGGACGCCTGGTTCCTGACGAAGAAGTGAGTTTGTCTTTTGAAACCTCCGGAAAGATCACCGATATTTTTTTCACAGAAGGCACATTGGTAAAACGAGGAGAATTACTTGCCAAAGTAAACGACCGGCAGTTACAGGCTCAATTAAAACGTCTGGAAGCACAAATACCTTTAGCCGAAGACCGTGTGTTCCGTCAAAACGCTCTGTTAAAACGAGATGCAGTCAGTAAAGAAGCATACGAACAGGTAAAAACCGAACTTGCCACCCTTAACGCCGATATCGAAAATATCAAGGCCAATATTGACATGACCGAACTCCGCGCACCATTCGACGGTATCATCGGATTGAGACAGGTCAGTACAGGAGCATACGCCTCCCCTACCACTGTAGTAGCCAAACTGACCAAAGTGACCCCATTGAAAGTAGAGTTCGCTGTACCGGAACGTTATGCCCGGGAAATAAAAAAAGGGACTAATCTGGAGTTCAAAGTAGAAGGAAAACTGGATACCTATCATGCACAGGTTTATGCAACCGAATCCAGTATAGATATGGAAACCCATTCATTGAACATCCGTGCCATCTACCCCAACCGCAACGGCGAACTGCTGGCAGGCAGATATGCAGATATTCAATTAAAACAAAAAGAAATAGAAGACGCGATAGCGATTCCATCCGAAGCTATTGTCCCCGAAATGGGTAAAAATAAAGTATTTGTTTATCGTAGCGGAGTTGCAGACCCTGTAGATGTTATTATAGGACTCCGTACCGAAGCCGAAGTACAGATTGTACGAGGATTGTCTGTGGGTGATACCATCCTGACATCGGGTACACTGCAATTACGTAAGGGAATGCCTGTGGAACTTCAGGCCATTAACTAACAACTAAAAAAATACTTTTATGAATATTTCCGAACTTAGTATCCGTAGGCCTGTGCTTGCCACCGTGCTTACCATCATCATATTACTTTTCGGACTGATCGGTTACAATACATTGGGAGTCCGCGAATATCCTTCGGTAGATAATCCGATCATCTCTGTTACCTGTAGTTACTCGGGTGCCAATGCCGATGTAATCGAGAATCAGATAACCGAGCCTTTGGAACAAAACATCAACGGTATTCCGGGAATCCGTTCTTTGTCCAGTGTCAGCCAACAAGGACAATGCCGTATCACAGTGGAATTTGAATTATCCGTCGATTTGGAAACTGCCGCCAATGACGTACGTGACAAAGTGTCCCGCGCACAACGTTACCTGCCACGCGACTGTGACCCTCCTACTGTATCCAAAGCTGATGCCGATGCAACGCCTATCCTGATGGTAGCTATCCAAAGTGACAGCCGCTCTCTGTTGGAACTGAGTGAAATAGCAGACTTGACCGTAAAAGAACAACTGCAAACCATTTCGGATGTAAGCAGCGTATCTATTTGGGGAGAAAAACGTTACTCCATGCGCTTATGGCTCGACCCCACCAAGATGGCAGGGTATGGCATTACTCCGGTAGATGTAAAGAACGCGATAACCAATGAAAATATAGAACTCCCCTCGGGCAGCATTGAAGGTAATACCGTAGAATTGACCTTACGCACCATGGGACAAATGCACACCGCTAAAGAATTCAATAACATCATATTAAAAGAAGTAGGCGGAAGAGTTGTCCGTTTCAGCGATATCGGTTACGCCGAACTAGGTCCGGCAGATATCAAGAGTTATATGAAAATGAACGGAGTGCCGATGGTAGGTGTCGTTGTCATTCCACAACCCGGTGCCAACCATATCGAAATCGCCGATGCCGTATACCAACGTATGGAGCAGATGAAGAAGGATTTGCCCGACGATGTGAAATACAGCTATGGCTTTGATAACACTAAGTTTATCCGCGCTTCTATTGATGAAGTAAAAAGTACGGTGTATGAAGCGTTCGTACTGGTTATCATCATCATTTTCCTGTTCTTGCGCGATTGGCGCGTGACACTGATTCCCTGCATCGTTATTCCGGTTTCATTGATCGGAGCTTTCTTTGTGATGTACATAGCAGGTTTCTCCATCAATGTGCTGACCATGCTGGCGGTGGTATTGTCTGTAGGTTTGGTAGTGGATGACGCCATCGTTATGACAGAGAATATCTATATCCGCATAGAACGAGGTATGCGTCCGTTCGAAGCAGGAATAGAAGGGGCAAAAGAAATTTTCTTCGCTGTTATCTCCACCACTATCACCCTGGTGGCAGTGTTCTTGCCCATCGTATTTATGGAAGGAACCAGCGGACGTTTATTCCGTGAGTTCAGTTTCGTTGTGGCAGGTTCGGTCATCATTTCTTCCTTTGCCGCATTAACGTTCACCCCTATGCTGGCAACCAAGTTATTGATTAAACGGGAAAAACAGGGATGGTTCTACCAAAAGACAGAGCCTTTCTTTGAAGGTATGAACCGCATATATGCCCGTTCACTGAATGCTTTTCTTAAAAGACGCATATGGGCAATACCTGTTACAGTGATTATGTTGATAGCCATCGGAGTACTTTGGGGCCAAATACCCGCTGAAATGGCTCCTATGGAGGACCGTTCGCAAATAAGTATCAATACACGTGCAGCTGAAGGAGCCAGCTATGAATACATCCGTGATTATACGGAAGATATCAACAATCTGGTAGATTCTATTATACCCGATGCAGAATCAGTAACCGCACGCGTTTCCAGTGGCAGTGGAAATATACGTATCACATTGAAAGATATCAAAGATCGTGATTATACCCAGATGGAAGTTGCCGAACGTATTTCACAGGCCATCCGCAATAAAACGAAAGCACGTGCCTTTGTGCAACAACAGTCTTCTTTCGGCGGGCGGAGAGGAAGTATGCCCGTACAATATGTACTACAAGCTGTCAGTATAGAAAAACTGGAGAAAGTATTACCGGATTTTTTAAGCAAAGTATATGATAACCCTACTTTCCAGATGGCGGACGTGGACCTGAAGTTCAGCAGCCCAGAAATGAGAGTGAATATTAACCGTGATAAGGCAGGCACAATGGGAGCCACTGTGCGTGATATAGCCGAAACACTGCAATACGGTCTCAGCGGACAACGTATGGGCTATTTTTATATGAATGGAAAACAATATGAGATTTTGGGCCAGATAAACCGCCAACAACGTAATACACCGGCCAATATCAAATCTATTTACATACGAAGCGACAAAGGGGAAATGATTCAATTGGACAATCTGGTAGAATTTGTAGAATCCGTAGCTCCTCCTAAATTATACCACTACAACCGTTTTATTTCCGCTACCGTATCTGCCGGACTAGCAGATGGAAAGACCATCGGACAAGGTTTGGAAGAAATGGATAAAATCGCCGCCCAGACTTTGGACGAAACCTTCCGTACCGCCTTGTCGGGAGACTCCAAAGACTATCGGGAAAGTTCATCCAGCCTGATGTTTGCTTTCATTCTGGCATTGATACTTATCTATCTTATTCTGGCAGCACAGTTCGAAAGTTTCAAGGATCCTTTCATTATCATGCTTACCGTTCCGCTAGCCATTGCAGGAGCACTGATTTTCATGTATGCCGGAGGTATCACGATGAACATATTCAGCCAAATCGGCATTATCATGTTGATAGGTCTAGTGGCAAAGAATGGTATTTTGATTGTGGAATTCGCCAATCAGAAGCAGGAGGGCGGAGAAAACAAGATGCAGGCCATCCGGGATGCCGCTTTGCAACGCTTGCGCCCTATTCTCATGACAAGTGCCTCTACCGTATTAGGTTTGATTCCACTGGCATTCGCAACAGGAGAAGGCGCCAATCAACGTATCGCCATGGGTACGGCTGTTGTGGGAGGAATGTTAGTATCTACTTTCCTGACCATGTATATCGTACCGGCTATTTATAGTTATATATCTACCAACCGAAACGTTAAAACAGAAATTGTATGAAACGAATCATTATAACTTTATGTATCTGCACCGCATGGGTGGCTTCCACCTATGCGCAATATCCTTATACGCTGAAAAAATGTCTGGAGGAAGGGCTTGCAAACAATTATTCCATACGTATCACCCGTAATGAAGAACAAATCAGCCATAACAATGCCACATTAGCAAATGCCGGTTATCTGCCAACTGTTGATTTGTCTGCCGGATATACAGGAACGTTGGACAATACGGATACCAAAAGCAGAAGTACAGGCACTACAGCCAGTGAACGAAACATCTACGACCAAACCTTAAAGGCCGGGCTGGATGTAAACTGGACTCTGTTCGACGGATTCAATATCAGCACCACCTACAAAAAACTTAAGGAATTGGAACACCAGGGAGAAACCAACACGCGTATCACCCTTGAAGATTTCATAGCGGGACTCACTGCCGAATACTATAATTATGTACAACAGGAAATCCGTCTGAAGAACTTCCTTTACGCTGTGTCTTTATCCAAAGAACGCCTGCGCATTGTAGAAGAACGATACCATATCGGTAATTTTTCCCGGCTGGATTATCAACAAGCCAAAGTGGACTTCAATGCAGACAGTGCACAATATATGAAACAACAAGAACTGGTGGTTACCTCACGTATCAACCTGAACGAGTTAATGGCTGTACAGGAAGTCAACCGGCCGCTACGTGTCAATGACTCTATCATAACAGTGAATGACGCGCTGAATTATGATGAATTATGGGAATCCACCCTTAAGACGAATGCCAACCTGCTGAAAGCTGATCAAAATACAACAATTGCCCAATTGGATTACCGTCAGGTTCTATCCCGTAATTATCCCTATGTGAAATTGAACGCCGGTTATGGCTATACATTCAACAAATATGAAACAAACGCCACCAGCCGGAGAAGCAATTGGGGACTAAACGGAGGAATTACCGTAGGCATTAACCTATGGGATGGTAACCGTCGCCGTGAAAAGCGCAATGCCAGCCTGCAAATACGTAACTCGCAACTGGAAAGAGAACAACTGGAATTGGGTTTGAAAGCAGATTTAAGCAATCTGTGGCAAGCCTATCGCAATAATTTACGTTTATTAAATTTGGAACGCCAAAATCTGGTTGCCGCCCGTGAAAACCATGAAATAGCCAAAGAACGTTATCTGCTGGGAGATCTCTCCGGTATCGAGATGCGTGAAGCCCAAAAGAGTCTGCTTGATGCGGAAGAACGTATTTTATCTGCTGAATATAACACCAAAGTCTGTGAAATTTCCCTGCTCCAACTAAGTGGAAGAATAACGAAATATCTTGAATAATCGTTATAGCCTTTACTTATAGCTTGTAATTCATAGCAGTTATCCGTACCTTTGCACACAATTATCACTAAGTACGTTGTAAAAAGATATGGGATTATTTATCAAGAAACCTTTTGCTGCATTACAAGCCGAAGCCTATGAGTCTGGAAACAAGACCCTGAAAAGAGTCTTGGGACCATGGAGCTTAATCGCATTAGGAGTAGGTGTTATCATCGGTGCCGGATTATTTTCCATCACCGGAACAGTGGCCGCAGGATACACAGGTCCTGCCATTACTTTATCTTTTGCCATAGCGGCAATCGGTTGTTGTTTTGCCGGTTTATGCTATGCTGAATTTGCTTCCATGATACCTGTAGCAGGTAGTGCTTATACATACTCATATGCTACAATGGGCGAACTTATAGCATGGATTATCGGCTGGGATCTAGTATTGGAATATACTGTTGCCGCTACTACCGTCAGTATCAGTTGGAGCAGATATCTCGTTGTTTTTTTGGAAGGAGTGGGGATCAATATACCCCATGCATTTGCTGCTTGTCCCTGGGACGGAGGTATTGTGAATATACCGGCCGCACTGATTGTAGTGCTGATGAGTATTTTTCTGATTCGTGGAACAGAAGGAAGTTCTATTTTTAACGGCTTCATTGTATTCCTGAAGGTGGCAGTGATTCTTATTTTCGTTGTATTAGGATGGAAATACATTAATGCAGAGAATTATGTTCCTTATATCCCTGCCAATACAGGTACTTTAGGCGAGTTCGGATTCTCGGGCGTATTGCGTGGAGCAGCGATTGTATTTTTCGCCTTTCTTGGTTTTGACGCCGTAAGTACAGCCGCTCAGGAAACAAAAAATCCGAAGCGGGATATGCCCGTCGGCATTCTAGGTTCCCTGCTGATTTGCACCATTCTTTATATGGTATTTGCTTACGTAATGACGGGAGTTGCCCATTATTCTGACTTTGCAGGACAACAAGGTATCGCACCTGTTGCCGTAGCGATTGACCACATGGGACATGCAGATGCCACAGGAGTAATTCATCCGGATTATCCGTGGTTGAACCGGGCCATCGTACTGGCTATCCTGTTTGGTTACTGCTCGGTTATTATGGTAACTTTGCTAGGACAAAGCCGTGTATTTCTAAGTATGAGCCGCGACGGACTGTTGCCTCCTTTCTTTTCAAAGATTCACGAGAAATACCGGACACCAGCACACAGTAATTTGTTATTCATGGCCATTGTAGGAGGGCTGGCAGCATTTGTTCCGGCACGTGTAGCCGGAGAAATGACCAGTATAGGTACCTTATTCGCCTTCACATTGGTTTGCGCGGCAGTATTGATCGTGCGCAAAAGTATGCCTGACGTACATCGTGCCTTTAAAACTCCTTTTGTTCCCACGGTACCGATTCTAGGCATCCTTACCTGCCTTTGTATGATGTTGTTTCTTCCGGCTGATACTTGGATCCGATTGGTATTATGGATGCTGATAGGTCTGGATGTTTATGCCTGCTACGGAGTAAAACACAGCAAGCTAGAGCATAATGTAAAACGACGCAAAGGACTCACCATATTGAATATGGCAGGAATCGCCCTGTCTGTACTTTCAGTTATTACAGGATTATGGCATCAACAGACTGTAGGCTGGGAGGAAGACAAGACATTGCTCGCTATTTCGTTCGTCTTTGCGTTCACACATTGTGCATTCTATATGGTACGTATCTGGAAACAGACATCCGAAAAGAAGAAGTAAGCGTTTTCTACACGCTATCTGCTTCCATAACTTTCATTCACTGTAAGGGGTAAATTCAATCACCCCCTACCGTGAATAAAGTTATCATAATTTCATACCCATCAGTTCTGAACCCATAATCAAGCCTTATAACCTATGAAAGTCTTAAGTTATCCATAGTAGAAAGAACATTTAAAAAACTTCTTCAAAAATGTTTTTAGCTACTACCACAGTATTTCCTTCAGGAATTGAGGAATAGAATCCTGTTTCTTTAGTCCATGCTTCTTCCAAGGTATAAAAATCAAGTTCCTCCGGTTGCTTTCCATCCAGGACACAAGCTAAATAATCAAAATAAGCCTTCCATCTCATAAAATAAAAATCTTTCAAAATGCCATTCCATTCTTTATGAGCATAATCACGAAGTCCGCCTTGATCTGCCGCTACACGATTTCCCCATGTAGTAATCTGAACACGTGCATTCCATTCGTATAATGCTTTTTCTTCCTGGGTCTGTCCTGCTGAACGTGCCGCTTCAATCCAAGTTCCAACCTTGAATTCTTTCCGGGTACCCAGCAAGTGGTCTTGCAATAGAATAAGATGCAGAAAATGCTGTGAAGCCAACTCAAATACTTGCTTGTCTCCTGCCCGGAACGCAGCCGTTACCACTTTTTGCATCAAACGCCCCTTTTCTGCCAATGCCTGCCGTAGCACATCCACCAAATCGAACTCAAAATTATTATTACCCTGATATTTATCAGCCACAGAAACCATCAGTCGGGCAGCCTCTATCACATCCTGCGGATTATAGTATTCTTTCATCTCCGACCAACTGGATACCTGATATACATCCAACCCCGGACGAGCACAGAATACAGACTCATGCGTTCCCTGTTGTATCTTCTCCTTGGGACTATTATAAATACCGTTACCTAGTAAATCCCAAGCTTGTTGCAAAGCCTCATCCTCTACCCCATAACGAGCATATACATATCCTTTCAACCACTCATCACGAGTAAACCGATGCTCACGCCATGGCAACTCCATCACCAGCTCATACATAACCGGGTTGTTCTCAATACCTTCCGGAGTCATCCCTACTCCACACAACGTCTTTCCGGCATGGTTATCTGTTTTCGCATCATAAAAACCATTAATTAGCGCATCCATTTTACCATGCAATCCTATATTACCACCAAAATTCAAAAGCATACAATACACCCACCCATGTTGTCCATATCCCCCTTTGCGACACCATTCTGATGCCGGATCCCCCCATTGCGGACGGCATTCGCTGTGCAAATCCAAGACTAATAAATCTCCTGCTTCCAAATGTTCTATCATCGAAGTACGAGGGTTGTCTTGCCATGCCTGAGCCACCCACACAGCATCCGGATTTGTTTTTTTCATGGCTTTCATGATGGCTTTACCGGCTGCATCCAAATTTACTCCTTGAGTACTTCCCCCTTCATGAAACGGATCAATAGCGTAAAAACCAGTTTTTCCATACAGTTTTGTCAGTTCTTTATAATACAAAGCAGAGATTTCTTCAAAGCGTTCATCCTCCGGCTGTAAAAAGGCAGGACGATGATAGCTGCACCAAAATCCGGGATCAGCAACATTCAATCCTAATTTCTCCTTTGCATTATGGGGAACCATGCCGCAATATCCCGGCAACACAGGTTCGATGCCATATTCACGCATTCTTTTTACGATCTTCTTCTGAAGTTTCTCCTGGCGGATGTACCAGCTTTCAGGATTAGGTCCTCCCCACCCTTCCAGATTATTCATCAACCACCAAGCTGTAAAACCCGGTCCGGCTACAAACTCATTAATTTCATCCTTAGTATATCCTAGTTTTAGAAGTACATTTCTCCAAACCGACTCAGTCCCTGTCAATGCCAGGGAAAGATTGATACCATGAAGCGCCATCCAATCTATCTCCTTTTCCCAACGCTCCCAGTCCCAAAAAGCCATGGAGTAAGAGAAAGTACAATAATTCAGATCATAACGATAGGGCAGATCCGTTTCATGCCGTTCCTTTTTAGTCACAGGGGGCAAAACAGCAGGCAGTTTTGCAGTCATTCCATTCCAAGAAAGATGTATGCCTGCATAATATTTCAAATACCAATTCAATCCGGTAGCAATATTTACATAATCATTACCCCGGATAATTACTTTATCACCTTTCTGATCGAGTTCAAAAAAATCGGTCCCCGATTTCTGACGTTCGATAATAAATTTGGAGGAAGCTCCTTTGTCGATGCGCTCTAATAATCCTGTAACAGGAGAAGAAAATAAGTTGCTTGTCACCCATAACAGCACAAACAACAATCGTAGTTTTTTCATCATATTATTAAGGTAACGGATAACACCAATTAAATAAAAAACAGAACAGCCCCCTCTCCTTTAAAGGGAGGAAGGCTGTATTAGTATTATTACGAAATAATTAATTATTTACAATTTCCAAGGCAACGCGGCTTCAACTGCTTGAAGAAGTCATTACCTTTATCGTCCACTAAAATGAATGCCGGAAAATCTTCCACTTCTATTTTCCAAATAGCTTCCATACCCAATTCCGGATATTCCACACACTCAATGCTCTTGATATTATTCTGAGCAAGGATAGCAGCCGGACCACCAATAGAGCCCAGATAGAAACCGCCATACTTCTTACAAGCATCCGTTACCTGCTGGCTACGATTACCTTTTGCCAACATTATCATGCTACCACCATGTGACTGGAACAAATCCACATACGGATCCATACGTCCTGCCGTAGTGGGCCCCATAGAACCACAAGCCATACCTTCCGGAGTTTTTGCCGGACCGGCGTAATAGATAGGATGATCTTTGATATACTGCGGCAAATCTTCGCCACGATCCAAACGTTCTTTCAATTTAGCATGAGCAATATCGCGACCTACAATAATAGTTCCGTTCAATGACAGACGGGTAGCTACCGGATATTTGGTCAATTCTTTCAGAATATCCGCCATAGGTTGGTTCAGGTCAATCTTAACCACATCTCCTTCACCTGCTTCACGAAGTGCTGCCGGAATCAGTTCACCCGGTTTATCATCCATCTTTTCAATCCAGATACCGTCTTTATTGATCTTACATTTTATATTACGGTCAGCAGAACAGGAAACACCCAGACCGATAGGACAAGAAGCACCGTGACGGGGCAAGCGGATGATGCGGACATCGTGAGCCATATACTTACCGCCGAACTGTGCACCCAAACCAATCTTATAAGCTTCTTCCAATACTTGTTTTTCCAGTTCCACATCGCGGAAAGCACGCCCGTATTCATTACCGGTAGTAGGCAGCTCGTCGTAATAGTGAGTGGAAGCTAACTTAACAGTCAGCAAGTTCTTCTCTGCTGATGTACCACCGATTACAAATGCAATATGATAAGGGGGACAAGCGGCCGTACCCAAAGTCTTCATTTTCTCAACGAGGAAAGGAACCAATGTAGCCGGATTCAATACAGCTTTCGTTTCCTGATATAAATAGGTTTTGTTCGCCGAACCACCCCCTTTAGTCACACAAAGGAACTTGTATTCCATACCCTCAGTAGCTTCCAAATCAATTTGTGCAGGCAGGTTGCATTTGGTGTTCACCTCATCGTACATAGTCAAAGGAGCATTCTGAGAATAACGAAGATTTTCTTCCGTATAAGTCTTATAAACTCCCAAGGAAAGGGCTTCTTCATCACAATAGCCGGTCCATACCTGCTGACCTTTCTCACCATGGATAATAGCAGTACCCGTATCTTGACAAAGAGGTAATTTGCCTTTAGCTGAAACTTCTGCATTACGCAAGAAAGTCAATGCTACATATTTATCGTTATCACTGGCTTCGGGATCACTCAGAATCTTAGCAACCTGTTCATTGTGTGAACGGCGAAGCAAAAAAGAAACATCACGGAAAGCAGCGTTAGCCATAGCAGTCAGACCTTCTTTTTCAATTTTCAAGATAGGTTTTCCTTCAAACTCACTTACTGACACATAATCTTTAGTCAGCAAATAATACTCGGTTTTATCAGGTCCCAACGGGAACATGTGCTGATAGTGGAACGGAGGTGTTGCCATATTGATACTTATTTTTAGTTAAAAGTTATTAGTGTGACAAAGGTAGTAACTATTATCGAAATTTTTCCTTAATTAGCGTGAAAACTTTCAAGGAATGTCCTTACCTTTGCCAACTCATTAAAATAACATCGCATTATACATGAAAAAATTAGGCAAATTATTATTTATTACTTCATTACTGTTATGCTTTCTCATCCCTCGAGGATGGACACAAACCCAAGCAAAAAACCAACCGGACAGTATCGAACTCAAACTGAAGGAAATCTACACGAAACGGGAAGTCATGATTCCCATGCGTGACGGAATCAAGCTTTACACCGCTGTCTACGAACCGAAAGACAACAGCAGGCAGCATCCTATCCTGATGTACCGCAGCCCTTACTCTTGTTCCCCATACGGAGAAGGATTTGACCGTCATTTCAGGACTAATCTGAAAAACTATATAGAGCACCGATATATTATCGTCTTCCAAGATGTACGTGGACGGCATAAGAGTGAAGGGATATTTATCCAAGTACGCCCTCTCAACAAAAACAAAAAGGGTAAGAAAGATAAAAAGAATATAGACGAAGCTACGGACACATACGATACCATAGAATGGTTGATTCACAACACATATAATAACGGAAATGTAGGAACATGGGGAATCAGTTATGATGGTTTCTATGCCACTATGACAGCTTCCTCCAATCATCCGGCTTTGAAAGCTGTTTCTCCGCAAGCTCCCGTCACCGACTGGTTCCGTGGAGATGACCGTCATCACAACGGAGCCTTCACCCTGCTGCAAACCACTAATTTCCTTCCCAGACTGGAAGGACGCCACATAGGAAAAGGAGTGATGAACCAAATTGTAAAGAATGATGTTTACACAGATTTTCTGACACTCGGTACCTTTAAGAACGTGGACGACTTGGTACGTGATACTACACAGACATTGTGGAATGATATCAAAAACCACCCTGATTTCGATGATTTCTGGAAAGAGCGCGACGCACGTACCTCCTGTTATAACTTGAAGCCCGCCATATTGGTGGTAGGTGGACTGTATGACTCCGAAGACTGTTACGGAGCTTGGAATCTTTATAAAGCCATCAAAGAGCAATCACCGGATACAGATTTATATCTGACATTCGGTCCTTGGTGGCATGGAGCCTGGACAGTACGCGGGTTCCAAGGTTTCGGTAATCTGTATTTCGGCAAAAGCACTTCGGCTTATTACATGGACAATATAGAATATCCTTTTTTCCGATATTTCCTGGAAGGAAAGGGAGAAAAGCCCAAACATAAAGTAAATATATTCCATACAGGTGAAAACGAATGGAAAACATACGACGAATGGCCTGTACAAAAAACTACTGGCATACCTTATTATATACATAAAAACGGATCAGTATCCACACAAGCACCGGCAGAACAAGAGTCTTATTCAGAATATATTTCAGATATGTCACGTCCGGTACCCTATACGGCAAACCCTACCACTTACCGGACAAAAGAATTCATGGTAGATGACCAACGCTTTGCCACTTCACGTCCCGATGTCATTACTTTCATGACGGAGCCGCTATGTGATACATTGACACTGGCCGGCCCTATAGAAGTGGAATTAATGACTGCCATTAGTAGTACTGACGCTGATTTTATGGTGAAAGTAATTGATGTATATCCTGAAAAATTTGAATATTCCAAAACTGCACGCAATTATTTAAAGAGTGACTATCCAATGAGTGGGTACCAGCTGATGATTCGTGGCGAATTGTTCAGAGGACGCTTCCGTAAGGGATTCGACAATCCCCTGCCTTTCAAACCGGAAGAAATAACTCCGGTTAATTACACACTGTATGATGTGGCACACACATTCCTACCGGGACACAGACTGATGATTCAAATTCAAAGCTCTTGGTTCCCCATTATTGACCGCAATCCACAAAAATTTATTGATACCTATCATTGTACGGTAGAAGATTTTGTGATGAAACAAAAAATCAAAATTTATCATCAGCAAGGAGCTGCAAGCAGAGTTATACTACCTGTGGTAAAAAAATAAAAAAGGGAGTGTCCAAGCTCAAATGTCATCCAATAGCAAGAGCCGTATAACTACTCCAGCGTTCATACGGCTCTTTTATATATAACTACCATCTGTAACTTTTCCGAATGTTCATCTTAGTTTGAATACTCTCATCAAAAATATCATATAGAAGCAATCCGTTCTATCAACTCGTTACCTAACGCTGTTTTCGCTTCAATATGCTGCAACACCGCTGTCACAAACGGATTACTTTCAAATACCCCACGCACTTGTTCAAAATCCTGCTCCATTTCTTCACGTGATCCATCTGCACCGAACCCCGTCATAGCAGACAAAGAAAATTCCTTTTTCGCATCGGCATAGACCATTTTATCCAATCCGACAACAGCCTCCTGCCACTTCTTCACGATAGCAATAACATCCTTTGCCGTTATTTCATCGGAACGCAGATTATAAAACTCAAGCATCTTCTCGTACGCCCATGTCCACTCGTATGTATAATAATTACGATGCATCTCAACAAAACGGTCATGAATCTGATCCACATTAGTCAGAATTCCAGATTCTATATCTGCCATCAACTTCTCTATCTCACTTTTAGGAGCGATCAATCCGGAAATATCCACCCATTCTCCTGTCCCTATCTCTGTATCAGGAATCAACCGGGCACGGATTTCCTCATCACTGTTAAAACGAACTTCTTCCAAACGCTTGATTAATGAATTACCCAAAAATTTATGAATAGCCGTTTCATAAAAACGAATGCCATTATTTAAAGAAGAATTCTTAATTTTCGCACTTTGGTAAGAGTAAGTTTCTGAGGTTTCTCCGGATACTTTACGTAATTCCTTCAGAATACTACGCCCTTTCATCATTTTCTGAATAGTATAAGGACTCAACAGGTTATAATTAATTTGATCCAAACGGTTCGGATCTTTACGTTTGTCACGTTTAGGCCACTTTTGAGCATCTCGAATCGTACCTACACTCCGCAAATTTACCCCCGGCACCAAATAAGTGGTATTTTGCTGCTCTATCAGATAAGAAAAAGGCAGATTAGAAGTATCGGCATGATTCACATGACGCCCCATAACCAAAGAAAATGCACCTACACGTGCGGGCCATAAAATATAAGAATCGGAAGTAGTCTTCGCCCCACGCTCCATAGCTCCCTGATGAATCGGACCTAACTTATACATATGGTTGCTTTGATTAGAGCCGGAACCCGCATTCATAAAAGAGAACATTCCGGCAATCAGCAAAGTAGACTTATGATGAGTCACCGTAAAGGGTCCGGCAAAAATGGCACATGCCTCACCGTTCTCTTCTTGACAATTACTAAAAAACAAAGAATCAGATGCAGAATAGTTATGTCCCAAATGACATGCCTGGCTGATAAAGCAACGGGTCAACATAGTTCCATCTTCCACATTGGAACCGCTTGATATAATAAAATCATCGCATACCACTCCATAGCCGATATGAATAGGCGCCTGCTCATTACTGTTCAAGCTGCCGTTTTTCAATCGTCCCGCCCCTTCTATCTTACAATAATCACCTATTCGTACATTCTTTATATATCCCGCATCAACAATAGTAACATGCTGGCCAATAGTACCTGTATCCGAAGCATTCTCTTCAGCATACTGGTCAATAATGGCTTTCATCCGACAAATCAATTCAGGACGATGACGATACAATGCCAAAATATAGGCCTGATGCGCTGACAGACGATCATGAATAGGCACTTCACGTCCACCCGTTTCATTCAATACAGCTACTTCAACGCCATTTCCAAACTTGCTCCAGCCATCTACCAGAATAATATCTACATTCTCTATAAATGCATAATCCCCAATTATATAGTTGGCTATATAGTTTTTTATATTCTCAATACAACAATTATCGCCCACCGTTACATTATGCAAAGTCGCATGATACAATCCGGAATGTTTACGCATGCCACCCGCCAACATAAACTCGTCTTCAAAAACTCCCAATCTGACCCTTCCAGAAAAACGGGTATGACAAATATAGTCCGTCTTAAAGTTCTCTACTACTTCAATTTCAGCCCAATCAACCGCAGTGCATGATCTCTCTTTTAATTGTTGTATTTCTTCTTGTGTAAGTGAACGATAAGTTTTCATTTTCTATATGTATTTATTCTTCATCATAGGTTTGATAAAGAAAATCGTTATAAGGATACTTCTGTACGTGTAGCTCGCGTACCTTATTATATATAATAGTCTTCAATTCATCCATATTTATTTTCTCTCTAGCAGAAATGAAGATACAATTATCATTCAATTTCGCCATCCATGTCTTCATCAGTTCTTCCAATGTAATATTTTCCCTGGTTTTAGGAGTCAAATCATCCTCTGCTTTCTCTACATAGGTATAAGCATCTACCTTGTTAAAAACAATCATGGTAGGCTTTCCACCTGCCTCCAAATCAGCAATCGTTTTATCAACCACAGAAATTTGTTCCTCAAAATCCGGATGAGAAATATCCACCACATGAATCAGCAGATCCGCTTCACGTACTTCGTCCAAAGTTGATTTAAAGGAATCAACCAAATCCGTTGGTAATTTACGGATAAATCCTACGGTATCTGTAAGCAGAAATGGCAGATTCTCAATAATCACTTTGCGTACTGTGGTGTCCAATGTTGCAAAAAGTTTATTTTCAGCAAAGACCTCGCTTTTTGAAAGCAAATTCATTAAAGTAGATTTTCCCACATTAGTATACCCTACCAAAGCTACACGTATCATACGTCCGCGGTTTTTACGTTGAGTGGACTTCTGTTTATCAATTTCAGCCAACCGCTCTTTCAACAATGACATACGATTCAAAATAATACGACGGTCCATTTCCAACTGAGTTTCACCCGGACCACGTAATCCCACAGAGCCTTTACCTCCACCGGCACCAGATCCACCTCCCTGACGTTCCAAGTGAGTCCATAAACGTTGCAGACGAGGCAACATATACTTGTATTGGGCCAACTCCACTTGTGTTTTAGCATTTGCTGTTTGAGCCCGCATGGCAAAAATATCCAGAATCAGCGAAGTACGATCCAAGATCTTCACTTTCAGTTCAGCTTCTATATTACGTATCTGTTTAGCAGAAAGTTCATCATCAAAAATCACCATTCCGACTTCACGCTCATTTTCCTCTTCCTGATGAATATATTCCTTGATTTCTTCCAGCTTTCCTTTACCGACATAAGTCACGGAATTGGCAGCAGGCAGTTTCTGAGTAAACCTTTTCACCACTGTTGCCCCAGCCGTTTCGGCCAAGAACTCCAACTCATCCAAATACTCCTTGGTCTTACGCTCATCTTGTGTCTGAGTAATCAAACCAACTAAAATGGCAGTTTCAACCTGTGCTTCAGAAATTACAAATTCTTTCATTTATCTATCAATCTAAATAAGTTCGCGACAAATATACTCAAACTCGCCCACATACGGATGGATTTCGCCAGAATAATGCAAACTATTGGGATTTAAGGGAGATATGCAGGTTTTACCTATATTCGTCCATTATGGGTTTTGGCCCGTTTCGGAGGAGTTAGGAAAATAAATTGCTACTTATCCGTTGCCGATTCAAGGTCGAAAACAGTACGAAAAAAAGGTCTTTGCACCACTCCTGACACCACCGTAAAGAACGCTGTTTCAATTCTATTTGCGAGTACAAAGTTAATGCTTTTTTCGCGAAAGGGATAAAATACAGGTTCTGAATGTTGCGCATGGGACTTTTTTCCATATTCCGCTATATTCGTCATGCCGTTCATTTGCTCGATATCCGGTAATTTTGCAAACAAAGTAAAAGATTATGAATCAAGCAAATGTCAAGGTGTCGTTCTACCTCAAAAAGAACGAGGCGGATGCCGATGGGATGTGCCCTGTAATGGCGAGGCTGAATGTCGGCAAGTATTCTGAAGCCGCCTTCAGCGTGAAACTCCGTGTGCCGCAGGCAATATGGAGTTCCGGGCGTGCTTCAGGCAAGAGTGTGAAAGCGAAGGAAATCAACAATCGGCTGGATGAAATCCGTGCGATGGCGTTGGGAGTCTATGCGGAACTGTCGGCTGTCCGTGGCGGTGTGACTGCGGTAGATGTCAAAAGTCTGCTACTGGGTATGGCGGGAGAACAGGCAACGCTATTGAGCTACTTCCGTACGTTTATTGAGAACTTCGCGAAGCGTGTGGGCGTAAACCGGACGGAAGGCAGCCTGAGAAGCTATCGGAACGCCTACAACCATGTGGAAAGGTTCATGCGGGAAAAGTACAACTTGTCGGATATCCCGTTTTCGGCATTGACCCTCTCCTTCATACAGGATTATGACTCGCACTTGCGGACGGATTGCCGTCTCTCTCCGGGAACGATTATCAACCTGACCGTGCAGTTGAAAATCATCGTCGGTGAAGCCGTGGCGGACGGCATCATCACCACCTACCCGTTTACCGGATATGAACCCGTGCGGCCGAAACAGAAACGGAAGTATCTCACATCCGAGGAACTGCAACGGATAATGGCTACACCCCTCCACAAGCCACATCTCTATCTCGCACGGGATATGTTCCTTTTCTCATGCTACACAGGCATTCCATACAGCGACATACGGCTTCTCTCGAAAGAACATTTGTCGCTTGCCGACGACGGTACATGGTGGATCAGAAGTTCGCGTAGGAAAACAGGAGTCGAGTTTGAAATCCCCTTGCTGGATTTGCCCTTGCAAATCATAGAGAAATACCGGGATATGGCATCGGATGGCAAGTTGCTTCCCATCTACTCAAACAGCACGATGAACCTCTATCTGAAACGTATCGCGCAGCTCTGCAACATAGACTGCCCGTTGGTCTTTCATGCCGCCCGCCATACCTATGCGACCGAAATCACGCTCGGACACGGAGTACCCCTTGAAACAGTCAGCAAAATGTTGGGACACGCCCGGATTGAGACGACCCAAATTTATGCCAAAGTGACTGATGACAAGATAAATGCAGACACGCGGATATTGAACGAAAGAATTGCGGAACGTTTCTCCGTGGTTATTTGACAAACGATAAAAAGCCAACGACATGAAAAAGAAATCAGAACATACAGACAATACTATCAGACATCGCAGCACATTTGCGATACTATTCTATATCAACCGTACCAAAATGCGCAAGGACGGGACGTGTCAGCTGCTGTGTAAGGTGAGCATCGATGCCGAATGGGAACAGATTGGCACGAAAGTGTCCGTCAATCCCGACATCTGGAATCCGGAAAAGGGCCGTGCCAACGGACGCAGTGCGAATGCCGTGACGGTGAACCGTGCCATAGACGAACTGACGGAAGAGATTACCGGACACTACAACCGGATTAAGAACAGCCTGGGATTCATCACGGCGGAACTGGTGAAGAATGCCGTCATGGGTGTCGGTCAGAAACCGCTTACCCTGCTGGCCCTGTTCAGGGAGCATAACGAGGAATTCAGCAAGCGTGTCGGATTGGACCGCATCAAGGAAACTATTGATTCTTACTTGAGGTCGTACAAGCACCTTTCCGCTTTCATCAAGGATAAGAAAGGCGTGGAAGATGTCACGCTTCGCAGCCTCGACAAGAATTTCTACGATGACTTTGAACTGTTCCTGTGCAAGGATTGCCACATGATGCCCAAGACCGTGCATGAGCACCTGTACCGTCTGAAGAAGATGACCAAGCTGGCGGTCAGTCAGGGAACGCTCCGCCGTGACCCGTACTGCCGTCTACACCCTGCGCTGCCACGACGGAAGAGCCGCCACATGAAACTGGAAGACCTCAAGAAACTCATGGAGACTCCCGTGGAGAAACCTCAACTGCAATTCGTGAGGGATATGTTTCTGTTTTCGACCTTTACCGGGCTGGCTTACGCGGACTTGAAAAGACTGAAAGTTAGCGACATTTCGCAATCCGAGGATGGTGCGTGGTGGATTCACATACGCCGCCAAAAGACAGACACGCTCTCTTCCGTCCGCCTGCTGGATATCCCCTTGCGGATCATTGAAAAATACCGGGACCAGCGGCAGGGGGACATGGTATTTAATGTTTACCGTCGTGGCTACTTTATCCTGCTGACACGGGAACTGGGAAAGGTGTACGGTTTCGATTTGACTTTCCACCAGGCCCGGCATAATTTCGGAACCCATGTCACGCTCTCGCTCGGTGTTCCGATTGAGACGGTCAGCCGCATGATGGGGCACATGTCGATTTCGACCACGCAACTTTACGCGCAGGTGACGGACAAGAAAGTGGACGAGGACATGAAGGCTTTGAAAGCAAGCGGTTTCAGCGGCACGACTGAACTTTGCGAGGAGGATTTCACCGCCTGGAAAGGCAGAAAAAGGACACCCAACGCTATCTGAAAATCAAGAACGGAGAAACGCATGTCCCTATGAACGGACCGTTTCTCCGTTTTGTCATGTCACACCCACTGCATATCCTCCCTGCACCGTTTGTAGGCATCATCCAGTATTTTCAGTATGTCCGATTCCTTGTAGAGGGCTTTGCCCTGTACAAGATAGTAAGGGACTACGCCAAGCGTGCGGTATTCCTGCAATGTCCGCCTGCTGACCCTCAGAATTTTGGAGAGTTCCTCGTCCGTCAGGAAACGTTCGCCGTGGAATGCGGATTTAGGGGTGTCCTCCATCGTTGCGATTAACCGCTCCATATTGTCAAGCCCCTGAAACAGGACATCGACACGCGGGTCTTTCCGTTCTAAAAAATGATAGCTCATGATTCTCTTTTTAAGGGATGATAATTCGATTCCAACAATCTATGCACGTCTTCGGTCTTGAAGAATATCTTATGCTTGATGCGTGAGTAAGGCAAAATGCCCTTGTCACGGTACACCTGAAGTGTCTTTTTGGATATGCGCAATATCTCGCACACTTCCTGGTTGTCAAGCCACTTTTTCAAGCCGAGGTCTTCCACCGGGCGGCATATTCCTACCACCTTCTCCTCCAGTTTGCCGAAACGCACTCGGAGTTCATCAAATGTCTGTTTGTCTATACATACTATTTCCATGCTTGTCATTTTTGGAGTTGAACATCCATCCGGTTTTTCAAATTCGGGGGCAGCACCTTCCCTTTTTGGTTGAGGAACGCTTCCACTTCGGAGGCCTTGTAGTAAGTCCGTCCGTCAATCATGTAATAGGTGACGTACTTCTTCTGTCGGTAACGCGCCAGCGTGCGTTTGGTGATGCCAAGCAGCTGGCAAAGGTCGTAGTTGTCCAGGAGCGTGTCGCCTTCCAGACATTCCTTCAACTTGTTCATCCGCTCCAGGGTACGGTCGATCCTGTCGAACCGTTCCATGATTTGCATGAGCATTATTTGGGCACTTTCGCTGTTTATCTGTAGCATAATGTATTCTGTCTTTAGTGTAAATGATAGTTTTACTTACACCTTGTCGCGCAACAGGTTATACTACATATAGGGCTAATGGCGTACCAATGACCATATATTTCACTGAATGGCATTGGCATTCCGTTGAAATACAGTGAAATAAAAATTTTTAGAATGAAAAATGGAGGTGGAAAACCTCTTGCAAAATGCAAGGTTTTTCGCAAAATGCAAGTTACATCCTGCAAGGTTTGCGGTAGATAAGGCGGCAGATGCCGTTGGAAAAAGAGGTGGTTTTATGCAGTTCCCAATGTTGTGGCCGGAATGTATCCAGCACGGAAATCCCTTGTCCGGCTGAATACGGTAGCTGGTAAACCACAAGTTCATCAACAAGATCATAGAGGAAAAGCCCGCGAAGCAGCTCCACCGATTCGGAATTTATGATTTCGGCAAGGTAAGTGAATGAATCGCCCCTGTTGTCTTTATCGCAAAGCAAATCAAGGATGGAATGGGGCAATATAAGGGCCGAGCAGCGTTCACGCCAAAAGGGGAAACCCCGCCTGTCGTTTCTTACCCAGGACACAAGTGTTCCGGCCGGTTCCGGAAGGAAACCGTCCAATGTCATTGCCGTCACGACTTGAATCCTTGCCATAACTTCCATTCTTTTTTTCAACCGGAAGCCGTAAAAAAGAAGCGTGCAATACACACTATCTCTAATGGAGGCTCTGGAATGCCCTTAACAGGAATAGGTGAATGCACGCTATGCCAAGGCATAGCATAAGCAATCACGCAATAGTTCCTGTTAATGTTCATTTTCCAGATTCCCATTAGGACGCCTTGCGGTCTTATGTCTATATATAAACAGCGACTGCCCGTTAGACAGTACGCCGCCTTTTTCGCTATTTAAGTACAAAAGTACACATATTCAGCGACATTTGCACTATTTTTAGCCGTCAAATTCATTTCAGTCCGTATTTCTTCATCTTTCTGTACAGTGTTGCCGGGTTGATGTTCAGTAATTCAGCAGTTTTAATTTTGCTACCTCTGCATGATTCCAAAGCGCATATAATCAGCTGTTTTTCTGCCTCTTCATCTTTTATCGGGCGCAGGGGGATGGGTAATTCCATAGTGGTCAACGGTGGGGATTTCCGTATATTCAGATCAGTATCAATTATGAGTTGTTTTTTTGAAATCAACACAGCACGACGTATGCGATTCTGTAGTTCGCGTATGTTCCCACTCCATGAGTGAGTCAGCATCAAACGCTCTGCATCAGTGCTAAACCCTGTGGTTTCCTTGTGAAGTTCCTCTGAGAATTTCTTACGGAAAAATTCGGCAAGAGGTAATATGTCCTCCTTGCACTCAGCAAGTGAAGGCTGATGTATCTCAAACTCACAGAGCCTGTGATACAGGTCTTCTCGGAATCTCCCTTCTGCAATTCCCCGTTCCATATCCTCATTTGTGGCGGCGACAACACGAACATCTGCACGTCGTTCGCTATGCCCTCCAACAGGAATGTATACGTTTTCCTGAAGCACTCTAAGTAGTGCCGCCTGTGCATGGATTGGAAGTGTACCCACCTCATCAAGAAAGAGCGTACCACCTTTGGCTGCATCAAAATATCCTTTTTTGTCAGAGTCTGCACCAGTGAATGCGCCCTTGACATGACCGAAAAACATGGAAACAATCAATTCCGATGGTATAGCACCACAGTTCACAGCCACAAACGGACCGCAACAGCGATGACTATTGAAATGTACAGTACGGGCTATCGCCTCCTTTCCTGTGCCGTTAGCACCGAGAATTAGCACCGAGATATCAGCAGGTGCTACTATTTCTGCCAGATGCATGGCTTCACGAGCCTTTGGACTTGTACGTACAAACAGCCTCTCGGTGGAATGTTGTATGGTTGCGACTGGATGCGCCAGTTCTTTTACCAGTTCAAACAAACGTTCCCGGTGTATGGGCTTAGGCAGATAATCTTTTGCACCCATTTTTATTGCTTTGACCGCATCCTGATATGAGGCATATTCAGTCATTATAATGACAGGAATACCCGGCTTTTCTTTTCCAAGCCATTCCAATAGTGAAAGTCCGTCGCCTTCAGGTAGCCGTACATCGGAGAGTATGAGGTCAAAATCAATACGCCGTATTTGTCTGCGGGCAATCACGGCATCCATTGCCGTGGTTACTTCATATCCCTCGCGTGTTAGCCAATCCTTTTGCAACTGCGAGAGTGTCACATTGTCTTCAACTATCAGTATTTTGCTTTTCATCTCTTACCCCCCATTTCCTCTTTTATGTTTTCTATCAGACCTTTCATGGCGATGATTACATCTTCTGTTAACTGTTTAATCTCAAACGTAGTTGTATTTCTATCCTTAACCGCGTTCTTCAATGATTGTAAATCTGTTGGAATAGCCAGCATATCCCAGATTGGTCTAATCCGATGGATAATAGCGAGTACTTCCTCTCGGTTACCATTGTCTGCTGCTTTTTTAAAATCTATAATATCGTTCAAGGTGGAATCTATGAGGCTTTGAAGAATTGCATTGCTGTCTAAAGTGTCGGCAATGAGTTTGGAGAAATCAATCTTGTCGGATTGGAGCGACATCGATTTTCTCATTATCATAGACATACGTTCCAAAAGCTCTTGCATAGAAAATGGTTTGAATATGCAGTCGGAAAAGCCACATTTAATCAACGATTTATTTTCACCATCATCCCTGGCAGTCATCGCCACTATAGGGATTGTCCTCGAATTGCCTATGTTGGATTTCCGAAGCAACTCAAGCAGTGCAAATCCGTTCGTGCCGGGCATCTTTAAGTCCGTAAGCAGAATATCGTAATCTTGCTTACGCATTGCCTTAACAACATCCCGGACTGTGGCACATACTGTACATGACACAGAGTTGCGTTCAAGCATCTCCCTGACAATCTCGCGCTGCAATGGGTCGTCATCTATCACAATGACATTATGTGGCAGACACAGGAAATTGGAACAGGGTATGCACTGGGCATTTAACACTTCTGAATCGTCCGTTAATGGCAGAGGAATACTTATATGGAAAGTCGTTCCCTTGCCTACATTACTATCTACATCAATAATGCCACCAAGTAATAACACCAGACCTTTGGTGATGGAAAGCCCCAACCCGAAACCTTTGACCTCTTCTGTATTACCCGCCCGTTCAAAGGGTATGAAAATACGTTCTATTGTTTCTTTAGACATACCGCACCCTGTGTCACTAAAATCCATAACCAATTTACCATCTTGATAGGAGGCATGTAAACTAATAGAACCAGATTGGGTGAACTTGACAGCATTGGATAGTATGTTGTCAGCAATTTGCTCTATGCGATCCTCATCACCTTTTACGGTGACATTGGTGTCACTGAAGTCATGGATGAAAAGTAGCCCCTTGTCGTTTATGACCTGCGCTGCTCCCAATGCTATTCTGTCAAGCAGGGCATTTAGCCTGAACGGAATGTTGTTGGGCGTTTCCTTAGCTTCGTTAAGACGGTAGACATCCAGCAGGTTGTTAAGGAGATGCACAACATGTTTACACAGAATACGCGCGTTGTTGAGATACCCATCGCGTTTCTTCTTGTCGCGTGTATCTATTGCAAGCTCGGCACTTCCACTTATCACATTCAGCGGCCCGCGGATATCGTGGGATATCGTGAGGATAATCTTTTTGCGCATTTCCAGCAGCGCGCTGTTCTGCCGGATGCTCTCCTCAAGCCTGCGCCTATTACGCTCCTTCTGTAACAGGTCGCGATGTATGATACCGTATGATGTGAGGAGCATTAGAAGCACAAAGACAGTCAGACCTCCTATGTCACGGTATGATTTCTCGCGGGCATCGGCAATCTCCCGCTCGCGCTCAGCAAGAATATCCTGGGCCTTTCCGTCAAGGTAGTTTATCATGTCCTGCATCTTGGCATTCAGAAGGCTGTTCTGGTGTGCCAAGCTGTCAGTATGTGCCTTTAGTCTTTCGTCCTGGGCTCTCTGCTTAGCAATCAGTTCTTGATTGGAACTGTAGAGTGTCGTGGTGATTGTAGTGGAACTGAGTTGTTCTTTTTTGCCGAATATGCCGAGGAAACCCTTGCATTTGGTTTTCTGAGGCTTCTCACGCGTGTTCTGGCGCACAATTACCGGAAGTTTGTTAGCCATCTCATCGCCCAGCGTTTTTTGGCAAGTATAGATGTCCGCAAGTTCACTGAGTTTGTTCTCTTTGTCCTCAAGCATTGCACGGAGGCTATCTATGTCACTCTTTTCCGACACGAATATCCGGCTTAACGCGCATAATGTGCTGTCTATATGAATCCTTTGTAGCCTGTATGCTTCTTTATCTTCATCCTTCCATTTCAGAGCTGTTTCTCCCAATATTGAAAGAGCCGTCAGGTGCATATTCAATTCGTTTATCTCCCGGCGGATTCCATTGGCGCACCGATTTTTCTCGTCCATGAGTGCCAACGTATTTTCTTCGTTATAGTAGGCATAGCCTATTGCAACGGTTAAAATCACAATCAGAATATAACCTGACAATATGGGTATACGAGAGGCATTCATTTTCTATGATTGGATTATTCAAATATGCTTCTGTTTAAACAACACTACTAAGCCATATACTACCACTATTATTAAATGATAATGTATTGTATGGTTATTAGGTATAAAACAAGGAAAGGCGATGTCATTATTGCCTTTCCCTGTTTGATTTTGGATATCTGTATGTTATAATGAATTTAACAAGTCATTGATTTCACTAACAGCTTCGGCAGTCGATTGTTGGTTTTTGCAGTGTCCTTCCGGAGTAAATTTAGTCAATGCTTTGTTGAGTTTTTCCAACTTTTTTGTTTCGTTTTTAGATGTGAACTCCTTTCTCAGCATATTTATTTTCTCACAGTTTTGAAGTCCTTCCATTAGCCGCTCAAATCGAATGCTGCTTCGGGGCCCCGGATAAATACTGTAAGTGTCGCCGGCTGCAAATAGGCGGAAACGCGAATCCCGTAAAGGATCTGCGGTCCAGGCATTGATTGACCAACGAGAGTATCCATCATATCCACCGGCGACAGCGTGCAATACAGTCCACGCAGCTTCTGCCGGATCTGAGAATGTGAAAATATTGGGAAAAGTTTCCGAGCAGCAGGTATATACACAACTGATCTGTCCATTTTCCCTACGTTTTGTGATTACATCCTCAGGATAACGTTGGCCATAAGGGATGCTCAGATAGTAAAGTTCTGACAGGATTTCGGGATGATAGCCACCTGCCAATGAGATTTTGAATTCCGGATCAGCATTTTTAATTACCTTAATGGCTTCACGCATATCTTCCATCGGGCGTTCATCCATGGAGATGGCGGTTTTCTCAAACCAGCCTTTATGACGTAGATGTCGAGAAAAATCCTTTAGAAAAGTTTCCCAATACTCTGTGTACGCAGAATCGCCCGGTTCAGCTTCGACAAACTGCATTCTATTGGTCGCCTCATCATAATAGTCGAAGCGCAATGACCATGGAATCATGGTATAACAGTTAATCATTTCATCAATACCCACCTTGTCCATCATAAATGTCACCCATTTATCAAAGACGGCATAATCATAACTCCATGAACCGTCAATTCGCTTGATACGGGTAATCATACTGTCAAAGTGGTCCTCTGTTTGTCCATTCCATGGTTTGTGCATGATACTGGTGGTAATGGCCCGTTGTCCGACATCTGCAAGCATTTTCATGATAGGATATAACAGGTCAAAGTGTTCTTGGCTCCATAAAGGGACTTGATAGTATCGAGCAACGGCATAGGGATTTTGCCACAGGTCTAAATGTAAAGCCCAGTCTTTGGGATTCGGAAGTGTACGCTTCAGAACATTGACCTCAATGTGCAGTTTCATCGGCTTGAAATTCGCGCCGGAAACGGTCATGACACCCTTATACTTGCCGGAGTTTACATTAGAGGGAACGTGTATTTTTATCCATATCGGTTGTGTATGGCAAGCTGATATGTCACGAACGTTTATTATGTCCAATACATCAGCAACCAATAATGAATCCCATTCCGCCTTGTTTTCTCTATGTCCGCATCCTCCATTGCCATCTTTGTTCAGCTCATCCGTCATGACATAACGGACAAAATGGGTGCTTATATCTGATGCCGGTATAACAGATGCCCCATTCCTTAAATCACTTACTGAAACGGTGACATTGTCTAAATTCCGGTTAGTCCAAAGTACAGCCTGAGCATGAATGCGTTCTCCCTTCCATGCCGTCAGGCTTAATTGCGCCTTTTTCTTTATATCCGGGATATTAAACTTGTTATAACGGATATCTGTACTGCCCCAACTCAGTTGAACGGGGGCGGACATCTTATTATTCCATGTTTCCTTACTGTCATGAGGTTTTGTGTCAACCAATTCTTCATAGTCGGTCAATACAGACGGCATTTCGTGCTGTGCAAAAGCATTGGCAGTAATAAACAATAGAGCGATTAGAAATACTACTTGCTTCATCGTCTAATTTGCTGTAAAATTATCGTTTGTAGTTATATACTTTCAGGTTTTTAATCTTTGATTTGAAGTTTCCGCTGTTTTTGAGAGGGAACACCAGTGTGCGCAGATAGTTGTTTTGCGCCTCTGTGGATTCATTGAGAAAACGTTTTTCGATAACCATATTCTCAATCAGACGGTCATTAACATAAAGTGCTGTAGATACGTTATCGCCTGTAATCTTTACTGATATTTTCTCTCCTTTGTATGGACGGAAATTAAAGGTATTCAAATATCCATCACGGGAAAAGCCAAACATCCCTTTTATAGGATCAGACAGATAGAATGTGGCATTTTGAGACTTGAACAGTTCCGTACCTGCATCTTCGGCATCCGCTTCCATATCGAATGTGATAGTATAATCGTAACCGATTTCAGCATATGGCAACTCCGATTTTGGATTGAGGGCAGGAAGTTCATAGACGAGTGCCTTTCCACGACCGATTCGTCCCAACTGGTTCACACCGGGTGCTTCACTTAAATCTTTTCGGTTCATCTCAAAATCGTCATACGAAGCGGATGGATTGGTGTTCCACGTCTTCACGGCGATTGTCTGCAACGCAGGAAAAATGCGGTGATGAATATCTTTGACCGAGACGCCATTGCCAACAATATCATTCCATTCTCCAAACATCCCCCCAAGCACAGACGAATCTTTTTCGTCAAATGTCACGTCAGCCACCTTTGCGGGAGTCCATTGTGTATATAGGTGCTCGATGTTCAAATAATCTTGGTAATAGCCGGCAAGAGGTACAATATAAATCCAGCCATCAGGAATGCTAATCAGCTTGTAACCTTGTTTTACCATTTCTTTCGGATTGGCATAAGGATTATACCAGGCATACATAGTTACATTGTCAGATTTTACGGGAGTGTCTCCGGCAGCATGTGTAAGTGCTCCCCAGATATATGGCTTTTTACCGAAACTCTCTACATATTTAATATAATGGTCGGTGAAGGCTCTGAATTGCTCTACGACCTCTTTCTTCTTATTGGAGTATTCGTCTGTTCCGATATGCACTTTTTCTCCCATGAACACAGGGTCATCACCCTCAAGGTATTCCTTAAAAAGCGCATCAACAAACGGATAGACTTCCGGATTTGACAAATCCAGATGGTCCATACCATACTCTTTGCTTCCCAGGCTTGGACGGTAATGGCTGAATGCGAGTGAATGGGCAGGAACGTCAATCTCCGGAATAATTTCAACAAACCGACTTGACGCTTCCCGTTGGAAGTCCTTGAATTCGTCTTTCGTATAGTAACCATCACGGGCGGTCAGACCGGGATATGTGTCACATTCAAGCCGGAAAGCAGCGTATGTACGGTTCCAGTCATTGTTGAAATACTGGGGAAAGCCATTGTTGTTAAGGACTATGTGCAGGAAATTCATTTTATAGTAAGACATTATCCTGGCAAGATCCTGCAAATAAGCCATGGGGATGAATTTACGCCCGCAATCAATCAGGAAACCGCGTGTACCGTAGCCGGGCCAGTCGCGGATAACACCTTCAGGCAGTTTCCGTCCTTCGTTCTTTTCACTCATTTGAAGCAAAGTACGTGTAGCCCAATAAACGCCAATGGGTTCAGGAGCGGAAATTTTGACATATTTGTCAATATCTACGGCATATCCCTCACGTCCCAATTTCTTGTCTTTTTTTGTTGTCAAGAAAAAGTCTCCTGCCTGCGGTTTCCCCTCAATAACAGTCGGCTGGATTCCAAACATGAGTCTGTAATCTTCTGCAAATTGATTGGCGATTTCTTGCAACTTCGGGGTGTCGTACACTACTTTTAATGCCTCGCCAGGAACAAAAAAACCTGTCCCCCCGTTCCATTCCTGTAGTTCAGGAACAACAAACGGCTTAGGGTTTTGTGCGTTAGCACCCATGTCCAAAAGGCAGACAAAAACCAAGAAGAATGTGATTCTTCTGTACCAATTCTGGATTTTCTTTTTTTCTTCCATCTTGTTAGATAATTATGTTATGATTAGTTTATTATTATTTCATCGGTAAACAACCATGCCCCCGGCCTTTCGTTTTTTGTGGCATGAATACGGACATATCTCGCATCTGCATCACATACAACTGAATATAGTTTAAACAGCAGTTTTGGATATTCGTCTGATATATCACCCCAGACTTTTCCGACCTGTTTATAATTTATTCCATCAACGGACAGAAATATTTCCAATTTCTTCGGAACATGCACCCAAGCTCCTTCCGAGTGCATGAACGTAGCTCCTACATATTTGATTGGTTGTATCTTGCCGAGATCGATGGTTACATCTAAATCGTCCATTGTGCCCTGCCATTTCATATCGCGATAAGTCCATCCGCCCAATATGCCGTCTGTCAGAGTCTTATCTCCGGTTCCTGACCATTTGGTGCTATACGGAATGTTATAAACTACTTTACACCCTCTGCCAAGATGCATTATGGGGGCAAGACTTTCCTTTCTTTCGCCAAATTCATCTGAAAGGTCAAAAGTGGTATATCCCATTTTATTAAGCATATTACAGAGGTCGAGAGCCCTGACCTTAAAATCATCGTAGTTCTTATTTTCAGGTTTGCTCCAAGCTGTTTCTGCTATTGCAAATGCTCTTGGGTAATACATATATTCTGCATGATTGTCTTCAGTAATGTATTCAGCCCAAAGATTTCCTTGTATTCCGATCAAATGCTCGGCTTCTGCCGATGTGATCGTCGCATCCAACGGTTCATAGGAATAAACGGTCCTCAAAGGGGTATAACCTCCAATAGATACCGGTTCCTTGAATGGAGCATCTTGGGAATAATCTATGTAATAGTATTCAACAGGGCTCATGATGACATCATGACCGGATTTTATTGCTTTTATGCCACCCTGTGTACCGCGCCATGACATGACAGTGGCATTTGGAGCCAATCCACCCTCTAATATTTCATCAAAACCGATAATCTTCCTTCCTTTCGCATTGACAAACTTTTCTATCCGATGTATAAAGTAGCTTTGCAGTTCGTCCACGCTGGACAGTCCTTCTTCTTTCATTCTTCTTTGACAATCGGGACAGTCCTTCCATCCGTTTTTAACAGCTTCGTCACCACCGATATGGATATATTCAGATGGGAAAAGATTGATTATCTCAGTAAGCACGTTTTCTATGAATTGAAAGGTTTCGTCTTTTCCTATACAATAATCCGAGTTGACATACGCTTTTCCGCTACATGACAGTTCCGGGTAGGCAGCCAAAACCTCCTCGCTATGCCCCGGCATTTCTATATCTGGTATAACTGTTATATGCCTTGAACTTGCATACTCCAAGATCTCGGCAATGTCATCTTTTGTGTAATACCCGCCGTAGGCAGACGGCGTCGTGCGTTCACAATAGCGCATTCCTGCCTGATTCCATTCCATCCACTTCTTTTCCGGTCTCCATGCCGCAAATTCCGTTAACCGTGGGTAACGGTCTATCTCAATACGCCAACCTGCTCCATTGGTAAGATGCAGGTGCATCTTATTCATCTTGAGCAGAGCCATGGCATCCATTTGTTTCATCAGGAACTCTTTGGAACGGAAATGGCGGGAAACATCAAAATGAAGCCCCCTGTACGGGAATCTGGGACTATCGGACACAAAACAGCATTGTAGCTGTCGGTTTGTACCATTTCCTGTCATCTGCATCAAGCTCTGAATAGCATAGAATGCACCTGCTTCACCTGATGCTTTTATTATAATCCGATTGGGACGAATTTCCAGTTTATAAGATTCATTGTTCGTAATGGATTTGTCATTAAGAACAATGTCAAAGTCTGCCGCTTTGCGGTCTGTTACGGCAGACAGCCCCAAAGGGAGAGAATGCAGATATTCCACGAACCGGGCAGTTGATTGTCCTTTCACATGAAAAGAAACATTCTCAGGCATTACAAAACAGCCTTCCCTCATATACACCTTATCGGGGTATGGGATGATACTGTGCGGTGTAGCCGCATTGTATTCCCTCTGGTTTACAGTGGCTGACAATACAGGTACTGTAAAAATGGCAAGTGCTAAAATGAATAATTTTATCTTGTTCATAAGATTCAGCGTTTCGGTTGTTTATTCGGATATGCACTATATACCGGTATAAATTCAAAGATTTCGATGTTGCCATCTATCTTTATCCATGCAGCATCTGACAATGGTGCGATGGAAATATATGAAGATTCAACCTCATTTTGGCTGATTAACTTGCCTTTAGAATCGTATTGGCTGCAATGCACAGGTCTGTTTAGTTCGTTTGTCAGTAGAACATACTCTTTCACAAGACTGTCCACTTTGAATGCAAGCGTTCCATCAAGAGAGAAAGCCGTGTTGAGGTTTCGATCAAAAGCTTCCGTTATTGCATCATCGGGCTGCCCGTTGAACTCAACCTTAACATCCTCCGGCATGATACGGTTTACAGCAAACGAACGTATGGCGACGAAATTGGTGCGATTGGAGTCCAACCTTCTCAATCGTACAAATCTTGCCGAAACCGGCGTCTCATTCCATCTGATTTCTCGCTGTTTACGTAAAGTGTCAGTCAAAACATACCAAGTATTCTTATCTTCGGAATATTCCAATATGGCGTCTTCAAAATAGTCATTATCGGCACGGTTGCGTCCTTGTAGAATGAAAATATCTTTAATTTGCCGTTTCGTCCTCAGGTCGACACCAATCCAGTCACCGTTACCTTGTTCCACTCCCGAAGAATAGAATGTAGTGGTGTCATTGTCAAGCATCAATAATGACTGCCGTGTATTGACACTGTTGAACGACCCGATTCCCTTATAATCCATAGGTACTTCCCCGGTCACTTTTTGCAGGAACTCATGTCCCATATCCTCCATTGCATTCTCATAAAACGGTTGGAGTTTCAACGTTCCGGATTTATGAGATTCGTAGCTGTTACGTTCTTCAGCGTCCATCAGGTTGGCAACATAATGATTCCAGAATGTAGAATCCTCCATTCCCGAACGATATTTCCTGACAAGCTCGATGGTCTGTTTGCCGCGAGTACCAAGTTTCCCGAATTCAACAAGCCACGGGCGCAATTCACCAAGCAATGCTTTATTGGAACATTTCTCCATCTCTTGGGGAACACGTTCTATTTCATCGAACTCTTGTAATAATTTCTCGACTACAGAATCGGACCAGTCTGCAATCCGGAATGTGTTTGTTTCCCATGATTCATCTCGCCGATATCGTGTTTCAGTGTCACATGAATGAATGGCGAATTTCCGATAGGCAGCTGCCGCTTCAGGAATCAGTTCTTGCAATCCACGCTCCCAATTGTCGAGAGGATTATAGGCCGCAGGATTCCATGTATAATCCGCAACTCCGTACAATGCCAACTTTGATGCCTCGCCATGCTCCATGGGATTGCTGGCTATTCCACATAGTTCATTGGCTGTAAGTGAGGTGTCAAGACCATATACCGGACCTTGTAGAAGAAGATGCTGTGCATAATCCGTTACCGGAAAATTCCACCAGAAAAAAGCCGGACGTTTGATGCGTGAATTTACAAAATCCAATGTCTCACGCGTAAGGTCGCTACAAATGGTTTTACCGGTCCAAAGAAACCGCATGTTGGAATCTGTAGAGGAGCCATATATAGCCAATGCTCCTTGGGGTGACGGATTAGACCATAGTTCGGTATAATCACTGGGACAGACGACAAGCGGAGCGACTCCCGGTTTTACATTTACAAAATCTTGTGTCAGGCGATTGAGCAAATCTGTTTGCTTTTCAGGATTAGCTCCTTCACCCCAAACATCATCAAAGAAAACAGCGAAATGCCGCACTCCAAGGTCATACATACTGTTGAATTTACCCAACAGTAGCCGATAGTCTTCTTCATTCCATTTAATATCCTCACCGGGATGTATTGCCCAGACAAAGTCCACATAATTTTGTTCACATGCTTTTACCAGTTCCTTAATGTCATTCGCTTCTTTTGTAGGATAAGGATCGCGCCAATGGGGTACACGATGGTACGGGTCATCTTTAGGCGCATACAGGTAAATATTCATTTTAAACTTACCATAGAAGTTTATTAAAGAGAGACGCACCTTGTGCGACCAAGGGGTTCCATAAAAACCCTCCACGACTCCACGATACGGCAATTCCGGATAGTCATTAACTTCACCATACGGTAATTTCTTGTCCTTTGCCACTGGACTTTTCATGAGTTGCCTCAGGGTTTGTATTCCATAAAATGCTCCTCGCTCGTCATATCCGATGATATTTATTCCCTTTTTGCCAATATGAAGTATATAAGCTCCGGAAACAGCTTTCACACCTTCTTTTGCCGATATCCTTTCGCCAAAATCAATGGTTAGTTTCACACCGTCTGTATTAGACGCGATGAAATCCATATTGTTGGAGAATTTACCCTTCTTATCCCGTAAGCATATTCCACCGGAAAGGTCCAGTTGTTTATTCTCGTTCCATGAACATTGTTGTGGCGTAGGATTTATAATAATGCCTTGATGGTTTACTTTTTTCCCCGGAACCGGCAAAATGATTTGCATCTCGCCTTTTTGCGAGCTTAAGTCAAAATCTTGAGCCATTACCGGAATAGATGTAAACACACTGATAATACCTACCAGCACGGATTTAAATATGAATTTCATTGCCAGTTATCTGTTAGGGATTATTTCATATATCTCTGCCAAGCCCTCAATGCTTATTCTGTCCACATTTTTATTGGGCAACTCTATGATAGAGTACGGTTTTGACAGGACAATTTCGGTAAGTATTTCTCCCTTTGCATCAAAAATTTTACATATCAACGGCGTTGACGGTTCACTCATCAGAATGGTATAACTTTTCGTGTCTGTCGGAACACTGAAAGAAACCGGATTGTCGATAACGCATGATGTTCCTAAATTCCGGTCAAACATATACAAAGCTTTATCCATGTCGCTTGCCGTAAGATTGAAATCCAGACTTTCAGGACGGAGCGGATTTACATCGAATGAGCGGACAGATGCATAATTCTTGCGTTTTGAATCAAGCCGTCTCAGACGTACATACCGTGCTTTTACCGGTTCACCTTTCCAATGGATTATATATTGTTTTTTCAGACCGTCCAACAGTGTGTTCCAGTCTTTGCCATTGTCTGACCACTCCAATACTGCGTGGTCAAAGTAATCCACATCGTCCACCGAATTGCGTCCCTGAAGGATTGAGATTTCGGAGACCTCACGAAGGCTCCTCAAATCAACTCCTATCCAATCACCTGCGCTTTGCGCCATGGCAGATGTATAATAAGTCGTTGTGTCGTTATCAAGCATCAGTTTCGTCAAAACAGTGCCGGAATTGTTGAACGAACTGATACCTTTATAATCTTTCGGTGTTTCATTCAATAAATTCTTGAGGAACTCATGAGCCATATCGTCCATCATATTTTCATAGAACGGTTGGAGCTTCATTGTTCCGGATTTATGGGCATTATAATTCTGCCGGTCTTCTTTATTCATCAGATTCCGCACATACTTTTCCCAAAATAGAGCCTTGTCATTACCGGATCTATAGATACGGGCCAATTTTATTGCTTTCTTTCCTCTTGTGCCGAGTTTCCCGAATTCCACGAGCCATGGACGCAGCTCATTCAATAGCGGCTTATTCGTACAGCTGTTTTCCAACACCGTAGGGATATTTTCAATTTTCCCGAATTCTTTTTCAAGAGTTTCGGCATCTTCATCTGTCCATTCAGTCAATCTGAAAGTTTTTGTTTCCCAGCTTTCGTCACGTCGGTATCCTGTTTCCGTGTCGCATGAATGAATGGCAAATGTCCGATAGGCATCTGTGGCTTCCGGAATCAGTTCTCCTAATCCGCGTTCCCAATTGTCTATTGGATTATAGGCAGCCATGTTCCAAGTATAATCGGCAACTCCATATAATGCAAGTTTAGAGGCCTCACCATGCTCCATGGGATTACTTACGACACCAGACACTTCTTTTGCCAATGATGTGTCAAGCCCATAGACTGGACCCTGCAACAAATAATTGCGCGCATAATCCGTTACCGGGTAATTCCACCAATAAAAAGCCGGGCGGCGTATACGAGAATTGACAAAATCTAATGTTTCTTTTGTCAAATCACTGCATACTACGTCTCCCGTCCAAAAAACTTTTACATCCGGTTGCAATGTCTGTCCGTAAATGACAAGACTCCCTTGTGGAGTGGGATTTGCCCAAAGTTTCGAGTAGTCGGTAGGACATACCGTCAATGGGCTGACGTCTCCCTTTATTTTTACAAAATCATTGGTCAGCCGGTTCAGCAATTCCGTCTGTTTGAGAGGGTTCGTGCCTTCTCCGGATATATCGTCAAAGAAAATAGCAAAGTGTCTCACTCCGAGGTCATACATCCAATTGAACTTATTCTTTAGATTTGTGTAATCTTCCTCATTCCATTTGATGTCCTGTCCGGGATGAATTGCCCAAACGAAATCAACATAATTACGTCGGCAGGCGTCTATCAATTCTCTGATGTTGCCGGCCTCTTTCTCGGGATAAGGCAGACGCCAGTTCGGGCAACTGTGGTATGGATCGTCTTTGGGCCCATAGAGGTATGAGTTCATCTTAAACCTACCATAGAAATCAATCAGCGAAAGACGGACCTCATGCGACCAGGGATTGCCGTAAAATCCCTCCACAACTCCTCGGTTGGGCAGATCCGGGTAATCGTAAACCTCACCATATGGCAGAAGCCCGTTCTTTGCCATTGGGTTTTGTAACAGTTGTCTTAAAGTCTGAATGCCATAGAATGCACCTCTTTCATCATAACCGATAATGGATATGCCTTTTTTGTCAATACATATGATATAAGCTCCAGAAATGGCTTTTACGCCCTTTTTAATGGCCTCTTTTTCCCCGAAACCAATACTGAGGTTCACGCCCTTTTTATTGATGGATATGAAATCCAAGCCTTTGACAAATGCTTCATATCTGCCTTTCAATGCCACGCCATTGGATATATCCAACAATTTACCGCTGTCGAGAGTGACTTTATGCGGAACCGGGTTGATTACCCAATCGACATTGGTTCTCTTTTCGCCGGGTACTTTTGATACGCTCTGAATTTCAGAACGTTGTGAAGAAAGATCAAAGTCAGCCTCTTGAGCCGTCAGGTTATTGCACATCAAGGTGCACATTACTCCTAATGGGAGTGCTTTTATAATGCTTATTTTCATTTGATTTGGGTATTTACGCAACGTTTAACAGCAACAAAGTTACGCGTTTACAACGAGACATACATAATTCTAAGCTCTCAAAATCTATCTTTCGGTTTCTTTTTTGTCCTGCGACAAAATTTGGAACTGAACTCATTAGGGCGATAACAGGTTTACGAAGCAATCCTAAGACTATTTTAATAAAATTGCATAAATTGAATATGCTGTCTTCTTCATTTTCTTGTGTGGGTAATGTTTTAATGGTAACTTTGCGCTATAGCAATAACATTCACATGAAAAATATAAGAGACAAAATGAATTTGTTGTGCCCTATATCTGAAAATACGATACAGGTATTGGAGAAGTATGTTACCTTCATGCACTTTCCTAAGAAATACCGATTGATCGAGGCCAATAAATACAACGGTTATGCTTATTTCATGGAAAAAGGTAAAACGCGTGCCTTTTGGGTTGTGGGAAATAATGAGATTACGACATCATTTGCAGATGCAGGTGGAATAGTCTTCAGCATGGATGAATTATATTATGGAAAAGATAGTGAAGAATTTGTCGAAACCTTAGATGAGGCCGATGCATACCGAATTTCCATAGCAGATTTGAACCATTTGTTTAATTCTAATATGGAATTATGTAATTGGGGAAGGATTATCCATCAAAATGAATACCGACGGATACACCGTAGCCATAAAGAACGATTGACTCTTCCCGTACTAGACAGATACAAGGAATTTGAAAAACAATTCCCGGAAGTAAGCAACAATGTAAACCTGGGACATATAGCCTCCTATTTAGGGACAACACCCTCCACGCTTAGCCGAGTTCGTGCTAAAATAGCCAAAACTCAACTTTAAAGGTCGCGATATTCCCGTAATGGAAAAATCTCATCCATAGGATTTTATGATATATTTTTTTAGATCATAATAGGGTTAACTTTCATTGTCTCCAGATTCAAAAACAACCCATGATGCTCAATCATCCCGTTGCGGAACATCTTCCACAGGATATTGCAGCCGAGTTGCGCCAGCGTGGAGTTGATGAACAAGTCCTGTTTTTCCAACGCCTCCGCCAAGGAGCAGCTCGGTTCCGAATCTGCCTCCTTCACCCTTGCGTATTTCACAAACCGGGTAATGACTTTCAATGAATCGACAGTCTTGTAAAGCTCGGACGTAGGCTGTTTTATCTTTTTGGGGATAGTTCCCAGCACAACCTGCCCCGTGTTTTGCGTATTCCCGAAATCCATCCAGTAAAGCGGTGTCTCGTAACTACGGTAATTCGAGGCGGGCACGGCTTTCAACACATTCCACAAGTTGAGCCGTGACTTGATGTTGTCGGTACAGGTGATGGTGATGTTCGCCATGTTCTCCCGTTTGGCATCTTTCAGCACGGTCGGGAAGATATCCGGTACCGCTTTCCAGTCATTGCCGAAGAAATTGTTCACACGGGTAATCAGGCATTGCGCCTTGTTCAGCCCCAGGTCGGAACATCCGAAAAGCTGGCGACCGATGTTGGCATCCGTCACTATGTCCGGGTCATAAAGTGTCACGAACAATCCCGGATGTCCGAGTGCCCGCAATGTCACGTCCAGCCGTGCCAAACAAGTCAGCACCTGTGAGCCGGTTCCTCCCGCGCCGATTAGGTTCACCGTGACCGGATGCTGCGGGTTCAGCAGATAGTTATCTATGTAGTGTACTCTTTTCATTTCAATATATCTTTCAGTTTCAAGTTATTCAACGGTTTCAATTCGTTAAGGTTGAAAGGTTTGTCCTTAGCCGCCTTTGTCACCAGTACCAGATTGGATCTGGTCGGATTGCCCCCACCGCCCAAGTGTGAGAACTCCGTCAGCCAGAACTTCTTCTCCCAATACTTCAGCAGGTTCTTGTAGGTCAAATCTCTCGGCTTGTCTATTTTGGCGGAACCCAAACAGACGTTCGCCCCGGTCACGTTGAAGAACGGAGCGGCATAAAGTTCCGTCTTTTCTGTCAGCTTCTTGTCCTTGTAAGCATATATACTCAACGAACTGTCACCTGCCACGTAAATGACTCCCGGCAGGTTGTATTTCGCATTCTCAATTTGAAGGGATTCCTTGAAAAACATCATCCGTTTCTGTGGAGGATTATACCAGATATACCTCTCGCTACCCTTGCGCGAGTCGCACCACAGCATATTGGGCGGAATCCTGCCGTATGGCGTGGTACTGTGGCTTTCGGAATAACCTCGCACCAGTTCGTTCATGAAATCCACCGTGACGGGCCGGCCTTCCCCCATCATTCCGTTATCGTCTATGTCCCTTATCTCAACAAAATAGTTGTTGTCAGAGGCATAGGAGTTGTCTTGTTCGCCTGAATAGGCAATCAACGCCGCCCGCGGGTGGAGCAGCGTCCTCAGTTTTTGGGTAAGTTCATTCGTTTCCAACATAATTCAACTGATTAAAGATATGAATTCGTCCGCCCACCGGAAGAACCGTTCCGGGTAGTCGTCCATACGGAACAATTCTTCGGTGTCAGGTGACAGGTCCCGGACAGTCACAGGGGTAATGTCGTAGGTTTCCCTGCTGTAGGAGTTGTAATAGTCAACAAGATATTCGGATATGATGTCGTTGATGTCATACACGACCCTTACCTGCTGTTGCAGGTACATCGGATGGAAGTCCGGATTTTCAGAATAATAGGCGTCATATCCGTATTGCATGATGCCGCGTTCGGGTGTCAGGAACGGGAGTCCCCGTTTCATCGCATCAACCAAAGGCTGTTCAAAGCCATTTCGTGGCTCGTATGCCTCAAGTGCTTTCGGGAGGTTCTTGTAGTAGGATTTCGATTCCACCCGTTTGAGCAGCCTGCCGATTTTCCCCTCCTGATAGGAATCCACCAGTTTCATGCGTTCCTTCCATTCCTTCGGATCGCTGCCGTCATCCTCAGAGAGTATCTCAAACATAAAATCCGCTTCATAATCATCCCAGAATGTGCCGATGCCGTTGGCTTCCATCAGATTGTGGAAAAACGTGACGGCAATTCTCCTTAAGACGGGATTGAGCGATTCCAGAAACTTCACCGGGAAGTAGTACAGCGTGAAGCTTCCCCACTTGTGGTATTTCCACAGCCGGAAGAAGAGCCTGCCACCTTCCTGCTCGATATTGACATTCAATTCGTCACCGACAAGCGTGTCCATCTCATCGTACAGGTTGGCGATACCTTCTCCGATGCTGTTTCCGGGCATGTGTACGCCCTCCTTCTGCAACAGCAGAGAATACCTGAAAAACGAATCACGCAGGAACTCGTAGTTTTCCCGCGTGATTACGTTTATCTTGTCACATTCGCAGCCGTCGTAACAATCCACGGTAAGTCTCTTCTGCGCCAGCGGTATCAAGGCTGTGCTTAGAAAAGAATTACGGCCCCGCTTGGAGCCGCAATCCGTTCTTCCCTGTTCACACCGTACCGTACATGCCTTTGTGTCTGGCCGATGATGAGCCTCGCCAGCTGCCTTGACTGTTGTTCGTCCAATGGTACACATGGTTTACTTTTCTTATTGTCCTTTTTCTTTCGTTCCTTCTTCATGCTTTCTATCCTTTGGTCCCGATGGTGGTCTTGAACTCGTACACGGCCTTATCATCCTTGATGACCGGTCCATGTACCGTTGCCGTTGTCAGCTCCGGGTAGAAGTTGGAGTAATAGCTCATGACCATTTCGGGGCTGTCCGACGGGTTAGGATCATCGAGCGTTACCATCCCGTTACCTTTCTTGAATGTGAATGAGCGTGTCATTCCTGTTACTTCGAGTGCCATAATCTTATACTGCTTGATATTGTGAGACATGATTTTCTAACATGGACTGTGGGAAATCGGGATATCCCTCGTAGTCTTCCGGACGGTAATTGGGTTCATCCTCTCCGGCCTGGTAATGTGGGGACAGTTCTTCCGGGTGCTGTACCGGCTCCTGCCAATGCGTCCCATGGTATCCCCCGTGTGCGGGCTGTGGAGCCTGTTGCGGTACCGGCTGCTGTCCCATATAGGGTTGCGGCTGTGGCTGTGGCTGGTAATATTGTGCCGGTCCCTGTGGCGGTTGTTGCGGCGGCCACATCGCCTGCTGTTGCTGAGGGCTGGCTGCTGGTCTCTGCTGTCCGCCAGGAGCCTGAGCCGCCATCGGTCTCTGTGCCTGCGGTTGCTGAGGATACTGTGGAGCCTGCCGCGGTTGTTGGACCGGTGCGGCTGCCGGTTGTGGCTGCGGCTGTTGTGGCTGTGGGGCCGGTTCATCCATCAGTTCAAACAGGCTGCCCTTGTTCATCGCCTTTGTCTGTTCCGCCACCATCTCGTCAATCTTCTTCTGGTCCTGCGGCTTGGCGTATAGACGTGCCTGCCCGAGTGCGGTAACCGCTTCCTTGTGGTTCTTGGCTGCGATCAGTTCCTCCGCTTTCTTGAAGTGCTTCTCGTATTTCTCGCGCTTCTCCTTTTCTTCTTTCGTCTCCTTCGCTTTGGCTTCCTTTGCCGCCTTGCTCTCGGACGCTGCCTTCTCAGCCTGCGCCTCGAATTGCGCCATGTTGGAAATCAGTCCGGCAGTCTTCTGTATCGGACGAGCGACGGTTTGCAAGAAGCCGGCGTCCAGTTCCTGCGGCAGCCCGCTGACGGTCAGAGGTACGAGGTGGTTCTGGGCTTCATCCTTGAGCCCGTTTGACTTCGGCAGCATGGATACTGTCAGTTGTCCGTTCGCTTTGCGGATGACGAGCGTGAGATCCACGCTTTCGGTCATCATCTGGTTGATTGCTGTAAAAAACATAATTTGATGTATTAAAAGTTATTACTGGGTTTTATTCTTCACTGAACAGTTTGGCCAACAGCCTGTTCCTGTCGGGATGGTGGCATATTTCCAGAATCGGGTTCAACAGGGTGGAGATGTGTACCGGTCCTGTCGTCCCCCGTGGTGGGAACTTGACGGCCGATTCGGGTTCCACCGGTCTTTTTCTTCTCACTACCGGCATGGGCGTCCTCATGGGAGCTGGCGGTGCGCTTGTGGCAAATGCTTGGTTCATGACTCTTTATTTTTTAATTGTGAATATTCGGGCTTTGGCAGCCCGTGAACTACAAGGGCCCGACGGCAGATGCCTTCGGTAAGGCAAGGTTTTCGGGAAAAATACCGCAAGCCCACGGCGAGGATGATTTTTTCCGAAACCGCAAGGCTTGACCTTGCCGTCCGAACAAAGGCATTTGCCAACTTTGCCCGGTAGTTTCCGGTATGCCAAGTTTGTGTTTTCATCCCTTTTCCTTTTATTCCTGTCGTTATTGTTTCCGGTTCCACAAAGGGCGGAAAACAAAAAGAGCCGCCCCGTAGGACAGCCCTGTTCTGTAAAGTTCCAACTGATTTTGTATGGCAGTTCTGTTTCATGGCCGGATATTGTCAGGATACGAGAAAACTGAGGATGCAGAAAAGTATGACCGCAGCCACCAGAAGGCAGGCTATCCGGTAGAGGAACCTAAAGAATCCCTTGAAACACACGATGGCTACCGCGGCCCACACGGGGGATATGCCCTGTGTGTACATATAACTGAACACGATGAAGGCGGCAATGCCCAATGCAATGGTCCGTACCCATCTGTTCGCTTTAATCTTTCCGATATATTCCCTTGTTTTCATGACATTCTGGTATTAACAGGTGAAACAGTCGTTTCCAATTTCAAGGGCCGTGATGCGTACCGCCTCCACAGGCAAGGTTTTCGAGGGAAAATACCGGAGCGGCGCGAGGATGATTTTCCCCGAAACCCGGAGGGCCAGACCTTGCCGGTGGAAGATGGCGGTACGCTACCTTTGCCCGCGAATTGGAATGACGGTGTTATTTTCTCTTTCCGTTCCCGTTTTTCGGGAACGAGAATACCGTGTTGTATTCCGCATCGAAAGTGACGGCGGCATCGAACGGTACGCCTTTCTTCCCCTTGAACCCCTTGATCAGTTTGGTGATGCCGGAGGAGAAAAGCTGCTCCAGGTGGGTGTCGGTCAGTTCCTTGTTCAGGATGCGGCGGAATACCAGCAGCCCGCACCCGTCATGGTCGCACTTGGCCACTTTGGGACAGAGGATGATTTTTCCCGTCCTGCACTTGGGACAGGTAAATGCCTTTTCCTGCATTGCCGGGAACTCCAGGCGCAGGATCTCTGCGGTTGCCCTGCGGGTGTAATCCCGGATGGACTGCATGAAGGTTTCCGTACCGAGGGTATGTCCCTCTACCTGTGCCAGGGTCTTCTCCCAGCTTCCCGTCAGTTCCACGTCCGCCACACGCATGTCCTTCACCGCCTCATAAATATACATCCCTTTTTCGGTCGGGATGATGCTCTTGCCGGAGCGGGCAATATAGTCACGCTTGATAAGGGTAGTGATGATGGCGGCACGGGTGGCGGGTGTGCCTATGCCCAAATCCTTGATGGCCTCCTTCGCCTGTTCGTCCGTAATGTTTTTCCCGCAGGTCTCCATCGCCGCCAGCAGGGTGGCTTCCGTGTACAGCGGCTTGGGCTGGGTCTTCTTCTGCGCCAATCCATGTCCCATGACCGGAACGGTCTCGCCTTCAGCAAACTCCGCCGTTCCACCGTCACGTTCCGGCTCATCCTTCTCCCTGTCCTCCTTTCTGGCGAACACGCCGCGCCAGCCCGGTCGGATGATGAAAGAAGAGCGGGAACGGAACGCCATTCCCTCGCAGGTACATTCCATGACCAAGAGTTCCTTCTCGCACGGTGGTGAGAAAGATTCTAGCATCCTGCCGACAATCATAGTGTAAACGGTGGATTCCGCCTCAGACAGCCCTTCGGGTGCGATGCCCGTGATGATCAGGGCATGGTGGTCGGTCACTTTCGTGTCGTCCACGCTACGGGTGTTCAGGTTTGACAGGTCGAAAGTCTGTCCGTATTCCCTGAATTCCGGCATGGCAAGCACTTTTTCCAGCAAGGAAGGAATGTGCCGCATTACATCCTTGGGGATATAACGGCTCCCTGTCCTCGGATAGGAAACCAGTTTCTTCTCGTATAGCGATTGGGCGATGGAGAGGGTCTTGTCCGCTGTCAGGTCATAATGGACGTTGCAGTCTTTCTGGAGCGTGGTCAGGTCGTACAGAAGCGGGGCCTGTTGGAAAGCCCTCTTGCGTTCCGCCTTGGTAATTACCGCTAAAGAGTCGGAAGTGATTTTCCGGTATGCAGCTTCAGCCATATCTTTCTCCTTGTAGTCTTCCGTGTGGATGAACATGCGGTGTGCGTCCTGCCGTTTCAGCGTGAGGTGCAGCTGCCAGTAAGGGGTGGAAACGAAACTCCGGTTCTCCTTGAAGCGGGCACAGACCATGGCGAGTGTCGGGGTCTGCACACGGCCGATGGAGTTGTTTGCCGAGCCGGAGGCTACCGCCAGGGCACGGCTCGCATTCATGCCCACCAGCCAGTCCGCCTTTGCCCGGCAGTCGGCGGCGGCATACAGGCTGTCGTAGTCGCTGCCGTCCCGGAGGTTCGCCATACCCTCACGGATGGCCTCGTCGGTGAGCGAAGATATCCACAGGCGTTTGAACGGTTTGGTATAACCCAAGTAGGAATAGATCCAGCGGAAGATGAGTTCCCCCTCGCGGGCGCAGTCGGTGGCCACGATGATGCTCTCGCACTGCGCGAACACGCTGTCGATGACTTTCAGTTGTTTGGATGCGGCAACGTCCGTCACCATTCCCTTGTCCGTCCTGACCTGGCGGGACACCAGACGGAACGGGTCCGGCAGCATCGGGAGGTCTTCGGTGGAAGTTTTCGTGTAGCCATACGCGCCGGGCATGGCGAGCGACACAAGGTGTCCCAACGCCCAAGTGACCATATAGCCGTTACCTGTACAATAGCCGTCTTTCTTGTCGGTGGCCCCGACCACACGGGCTATATCCATGCCGACACTCGGTTTTTCTGCTATGATTGCTTTCATGTTCGGATAAAATTTAAGCCGTTCCCCGCTACCGGAACCGGAAAACGGGAAACGGCGGTTTGACATATTTTACTTGCTTGTTATAATGGATAGGCGTTTGTCATGCCACCGGCTTGACACCGAGGATTTCAATCAGTGCCTCGCTGTCCTTGCGCACCAGTTGCAGGGTGGCGTCCATCACCACGTCCACGCCCAGCAGCACAAGGCTGAGTGACATCACTTTCGTCTTTTCTCCCCGGAGCAAAGTGTCAAGTTCCCCCGACATTTCCAGTTCGTCCTTCAGGATACCGATTCCCGCCAGTTCATCCCAGTTCACGTCTTCCGCCTTGAAAGGCGTGTTGTCCTTATTGTTCATGTTCATATTTCCGATTTTTCTGATTTGACATTCATTTGATTCACGCTCAGGCTATGCTTGCCCCCTTGGACTTGCGGCCAGTCTGTTCCTGTCCATGCTTCTGGGCGTTCGCCACCACGTTGCGCTGCGAGGCGTCACGCTTTCGGTCGGGGTTCTCGTTGTAGAAGTCCAGCCTGCCCTGGTTGAAGTTCGCCTTGACATACTGCGAGATGGTCTTGCCGTCGTAGCCCTTGATGCCCTCGACCAGTACCGCCTTGCCGCTCTGGAGGTCGGCACGTTGTTTCCGGGTCAGTTGCACGTCCCATACCTTGTCCGGTATCTTGAACTCGGCACGCTGCTCGAAGCCGTCCGGTGTGCGTGAGTAGCTCAGGCGTCCCGTCTCCAGATCCGCCTTGATGAAGGAGGAGAACTCCTCGCCCTTGCGGTTCACCATGTCATTGAGGAAGATAGCCCTGCCTTCTCGCAACTCTTTCTGTTCCTCGGCGGTGATTTTCACGCCATTGATTTCATTCGGGATGTAGATTTCACGTGCTCCCTCCGGGGAATCGGGATTGTAGCGGGTGTAGGCGGGTCTGCCGGTGGCTTCGTCCAGCTTGACGTATGAGGAGAATATTTCACCGTCCTTGCGTTCCATATCCTTCACGAAGATGGCTTTGCCCGCATTGAGGTCTTCAATCTGCTGCTTGGTAAGTTCCACTCCGCCCAGCGAATGCCGGTTGAAGAGCTTGTCGTTCTCGAAGATGTATTCGATGCCCCTGCGTTCGGCGTTGACCTGTATATGGGCATCGAACTCCTTGCCGCTGTTTGAAATCATGCCCTCAATGAACACTTTCTTGCCCTCACGCAGGTCGTCCTGCTCCTGCTGTGTCAGTTCCACACCTTTGAGCTCACGGGGTATGAAGACGTTCTCTGCCTTCATTGCCACGACCTCGTTGGTGAGTTTGTCAATACTGATGAAAGACGGGATGTATTCGCCGTTGCGTCCTTTCAGTTCCACCACACGTCCCATGTTGCCCGTCTCCAGCAGGTTCTTCTTGTCCTCGTCGGAGAAGATGTGACCGAAATACGGACGTTCGAGTTCGGGTTTCTGACGGATGCCGTGGATACCTAATACGATAGGGCCTCCCACGGACTGCTGGAATGACAGGCGTGCATCGGTACGTAATACGGCGGAGCCGAAGTTCATGCTGATGGGTACGAGCTGGTTTGTCTTGTAGCCCTTGAGCATCTGGTCGAGTAATCCACGCTCCATGAGGTACTCGCGGGAGAGGCCGTAGTTCTTCAGCTGCTCCCAGTTGATCATGGACTCGTTGTAGCGGTACTTGGGCTGCTGCGTGCCGTCACCCTGGACGGCCTGCTGCTGTGTCTCATTTTTCTTTGCCATTTCTTCTTGATTTTGATTGTTGATACTTTGGTTTTCCTTGTCGCGTGGAACGATCTCGTATTTTTTAAGGAAGTCTTCCACGGCTTTTGTCTGCTTTCCGGCGGCGAGGTCTTCGATGGCCTGCTTTACTTCCGGGCTGTCCAGCGTGTCCGCCTTGACGGAGAGGATACCGAAACGGGTCGGGTCTTTGAGCTGGCTCCAAAAATTCTTGATGAAGTTCTCGAACATGTTGGCGTACCGGTCGATTTTCAGGAAGGAGTTGCTGTGTTCCTTGTCCGCCGGAACGGTGCTGTACTTGCCGTCCTTTCCGATTTTTGACACCGCCTGTAAAATCAATTCCATCTTGTCGAGTATGAACACGATGTCACTCATCTGTTCGTTCTCGGTAACTTGCGTTTTTTGGGGTTCGTCCCTCACATTTTTCTTTGCCATAACTTTGAGTTTCTAGAGTTGATAACTACTATTGTCACCGCAAATATATATAGCAAAATTTGATAAATAATTGATTCACAATATGTTGTACTATACATTACACCGCTTGTCATCACGTTTCACCGCAGGGGTGACAGCGTGGGGACGAAAAAGGGCAAAAACGGAGGGCAAAGGGTGGAACAAGGTACGGGAAGGCAGAGAGAAACCGATGCAGGGAAAGGGGACGAAGAAAAGAAAAAGGAAACCTGTATTATGCAGAGTTGGGAGCGAGCTGCTTTTGTCCCCACTTCCTTGTGTTTCTCATAAGACAGGCGGCTGAAAGAAAAATAAATTACCGGTCGGACGGAGTTCCAATTGAGACGGTCTGATTTTGTAAAATACCGCCGCCTGGTTTTGTCTTGACCTTGTTCTATGCGTCGTAGGTCGCTTCGCTTGCTAAGTCCCGAACCTCTCACCCAACTCGGACGGCGATACCGGAACGTTTTTTCGAAGAAAAATTACCGCAGGGAATTTTTTGCACGAAAACCGGAGGCCTGAACGTGAAAGGTATCGTCCTCCGAGTTATCTTCTCAAAGGGACTTAGTGAGTGAAGCGTGACTTAGGATGGCTGTTTATGGAAGAATATGGAAAAATTACCCTTTGAACGAAGATATGCATCGTCTTAGTGCAATGGTAATCATTTTTTGAGTACCTTTGCACTAAAATTACGCATCATGACAATACGTGAATGGATTAGAGATAGAGAGATAAGTGGATTTCCAACTTTTTCAGTTGAAGAAATTAGGTTGGCATTACCACATTGTTCAGAGCAGGTCATTAAAAATGATTTGTTCCGTATGTCATCACAAGGTATAATATATCCGGTCTATAAAGGTTTCTACGTTATTATTCCTCCTCATTATGCTGCCAAAAGAATGGTACCACCGATATATTACATAGATCAGTTGATGTCGTATCTAAACAAGCCTTATTATATTAGTCTCTTAAATGCGGCAGAAATTCATGGGGCAGCTCATCAACGTCCACAGAAATTTTCTGTAATGTCGGTATTTCCAAAGTCTTCTGTTTCGCAATCAAAGAACAATACGCTTGTTTGGGTATACCGCAAGGAAATTCCAACAGATTTTTTGTTATCAAAAAATTCTGAAACAGGAGTGATATATTATTCGAATGCAGAATTGACAGCTCTTGACATTGTACAATATGAGCAATATATAGGGGGACTTTCAAGAGCAGCTACTATATTGGAAGAACTCACAGAAAAATTAGATTTTCGTGGTGCTTCCAATAAGTTGTTTGGTTATACATCAATCGCAACTATACAACGATTGGGATATATACTGGATGAAGTTCTAAATGCAGCAGAAATTGCAGATACGCTGTATATGGAATTGACTTTATATGTAAAGCGTTTCAAATATATTCCTCTAACTACAAATAAGCCAAAAGATTGCGCGGAAAGGAATAACCGTTGGAAAATTTTTGTAAATACGATAATAGAAACTGACGAAATATGATAAACAGAACAGCCATAACTCAATGGAATAAGATAGTTCCATGGAATGACAACGCACAAGTAGAGCAAGACCTCATTATATCACGTGCGTTAGTCGCTATTTTTAGCGATGAGTTTCTTGCTTCACAATTAGCATTCAGGGGAGGAACTGCACTTCATAAACTATATCTGACGCCACAGCCCAGATATAGTGAAGATATTGACTTAGTCCAAATTACGCCCGGACCGATAAAGCCAATAATGTTCAGACTTGGGGAAGTTTTGGATTTTTTGCCGGATAGAGTAACAAAACAAAAACGATATAATAACACGATGTTGTTTCGTATGGAGTCGGAAATACCTCCAACAATTCCTCTTCGCTTAAAAATCGAGATAAACTGTTTTGAGCATTTCAATGAACTCGGATTAGTCAAAATACCATTTGAAATGGAAAACAGTTGGTTCTCCGGCAAGTGCGAAGTAACAACATATCGTTTAAATGAACTGTTGGGAACAAAACTGAGAGCCTTGTACCAAAGGAAAAAGGGTCGTGACCTTTTTGACTTGTATGTTGCGTTGTCTGAGGCATCAGTTGATGTTGAAGAAATTATGCGTTGTTACCACCGTTATATGTCTTTTGTTGTTCAACAACCACCGACATACAAACAGTTCATTAATAATATGGAAGAGAAGATGTCTGACTCTGAGTTCTTAGGAGATACACAAAGTCTTATCCGTCCGGAGAGGGAGTTCAATCCTCAGTTGGGGTACGACCTTGTTCGCTCTCAATTAATAGACAGATTGCAAAAATAGCATACAAATAAAAGTAACACCTGAAAAAGAAATATGGCTGGTATCTAAATTTGCCATATAACGATTTAATCTTTGATTTTTGCGGAAAATCTGCAAAAATTGAATTTTAATCCGTCAAATACAGATTTTAGATTTCTGATTTTGGAGATTTCAACATGAGCAGACGGAAATAAAAAAATGAGCGAAAAAAGTGTAAAAGGTGATCAGATTTTGAGAACTTCTGCACTTTTTTCGCTCAACACAAACTGCGAAACGATTTTTCAAGTGTGTATGCTCCAGCCGTGGAACGGTCCTCCAATCATTACGGCCAATGACTGGTCCGGGTTTCCATGATAGAGAAGTCCTCCGACAATGCTTCTTGTCCCGTCTTTCGCCACTTCTGCAAACTCAAATGAATATGGTGCAAAATCACGGTACAATTCGATTTCATACCTGCCATTGGAATTGGTTTCCCATTGTTTGAGGCGTTCGATACATCTGTTCAGCGTTTCGTCGCCGATGCTTTCTGCATACTTGATGGTTTTCTCGTAATGTTCCTGACATTTGATTTTCATATCCGTATGTTTTTAAGTTGTTTGTAACAGTTCTTCGTATATCCCTAAACCAAGGCACTCGGCTATGCTGAAATCCTCTTTACCTTTGTCTGTCAACGATTTCAAATCCTCCAGACTGTCGCAGTAGAAGAATATCTCGTCGTCCTTCTCGTTGTCGGAATCCATAGCCAGCGCAATCCTCACTTCTTCCGTTTCCAGCGTGTCGTACCATCGGATAGTGCAGTCCGCATAATGTGGTTCACTTCCTTGCTCATTATAGAATTTCAGATAATGACCACCTATCTCCTTCTTGACTTCATCCGGCTTTTTCCAAGTGCTGTCGTCCACGATTTCAAATCCGAGTCCTTCCACCAGCAGACACGTTCCCTTGTCATATACCATCATGGTACGTTTTCCCATGTATTGCTCACGTATTTCCGCCCAATTCGGCAAGTCCCAACGCTCAACAGTCCAAATACCGCAATAATCCTTCGGGATGGAATTGTATTCGCTTAATGTTACCTTTCTCATGGCAGTATGTTCAATTTGTTACAAAAGTCACCTTGTAAGTCTTGCACGGTTTTCCGAATGCCGGATGCGGGTTGAATTCCGTGCATGATTCCCAATCCACGCTCATCGTATAGCCGTTCGGGAAATTCTCGCCGATGAATCGGCTTATCATTTCCAAATCCTCATTTGGCAGGAAAAGTTCTTCCTTGATGCCGTACTCCAATGCGAAAATCGCCCATTCGGGAATGTTGTCCCAAACGAGCGTCTGTCTGTTTTCCTTGTTCATAATGTCGTTGTTTATTGCGGTGATACCATAAGTTTGTTGATGATGCCTTCCAGTTCCGTTTCCCATTTGTCCGTACCGTCCATGACCGACGGATAGGTCAGTTGCTGCCACTGCCGGTAATCAAACAATTTCATTCTCAGCGGATAGTAGTTGAATAATTTCCGGTTGCCAAAGAATACTCTCAGGTGGTTGGTTCCTACCTCCATCAGTTTCAGACCGTAATTATCAAGAATCTCATGGAATCTTTTCATCGGTGTGAAGTTGCTCCTCTTTTTCATGTCCTTTATGTTTTTATTATTTGAATTTTATTTCAGCAGCACATTTTGTACAAGTCATCATCGGTCAGTGTGCACAGTTCCTCATCCGTGCAGTAACCGTCAATCTCCTCGCTCGCTTCCATCGCCTCATAAATGCCGTTACGCATATCGTTCACCAGCTCATCGCACAGGCTTCTTACCGACACCCTGAAAATGTCATTACCGACTTGGATTTCCCTGATTGGATAAGCCACTCCTTTCCAGTAGGTCTTTTCTATGGCTATTTCATCGGTACATCCCTCCATGCGTTCCAAGTATTCCTTGATGATGTCCCCATGACAAGGATTCGGCTTGCAGAAACACCCCAATGTCTTGCCCTGCAATTCTCCGATTCGTCTGCGGAACTTTTCATCCGTACTTAAACGATGGTAGAAATACTTCCTGTAACGGTCCAGCGTGCCGCCCCTTGTCATTGTCGCTTCCAGCCTGAACGGATTTCCGAAATAACCGTCTTTCCCATGTCCCGCTCTTCCTATATATACATCACAGGATTCCTTGCGGATATTGACTACTCTTGTATTGCTCATAACTTGTTTTTTAGTTAAACAATTCCGACCGGCGAGCCGGTATTTTATTTCTTGCCTGCCTTACCGTTCCGTGCCGGATTGTGCAAGGCTTTTCGGGAAAATACCGCAAGCGGAGCGCGGAAGATTTTCCCGAAAACCCGTAGGGCCCGGCCTTGCTCAATCCAAAAGGCACTGGACGACCTTTGCAGGCTAAAATAAAAAAGCGGACTTTCAATGGCTATTCATTATCCTTGTCATTTTCTTCCTGTGGTATCAGGTGTTTCAAATCAGGGTCGTTCTTTATACGGGTCATCTCATCTTCGATTATCCGCACCACGTCCGCTTTTATCTGGGAATAGTTTCGGTCTATCTGCTGTTGCATGATGTCGTTGCCGTCCGCATCCCTGAACTCGTTGATGACGGGTATTTTCTTGTAGGCTTTTGTTTCCGCCGCCACCTTCTCGTTATCGACAATGATGCGGGCATGGAATATCTTCTGGTCAATCTCTTCCCCAAAGTTGTCCGCCACGCTGCCCACGAATGTGCCCTGCGATAGGTTGGCGATTTTCGATGCCGGAATGAGCGAATCCATCTGCGTGTTGATGGAGGTGGAAGTGTCCTGCCGGTTGATGGAGATGGACTGCCGCTGCTGGAGTATCTTGCCGAAGCGTTCCGAAAGGTTCTTCGCCGTTTCCCCCACGACCTGACCGCTGAAGATATTACCCACCGTATTTTGGATGACTTTCGCTTCTTTATCGCCATAGTCACGGGTCAGCTGCGAGAAGTCCTGGAAGCCGAGACAGACAGCAACCTTGTTACTACGGGCGGTGGCGATCAGGTTGTCGATGCCGCGAAAATATATAGTCGGTAGCTCGTCTATGATGATGGATGATTTGAGTTGTCCTTTCTTGTTTACCAATTTCACGATACGGCTGTTGTACAATCCGAGGGCAGCAGAATATATGTTCTGCCTGTCGGGATTGTTGCCGACACACAGGATTTTGGGGTGTTCGGGATTGTTCAGGTCAAGCGTGAAATCATCACCGGTCATCACCCAGTAAAGTTGTGGGGAAATCATCCTTGAAAGCGGGATTTTCGCACTTGCTATCTGGCCTTGGAGCTGGTCTTGTGCGCCCCCTTGCCAGGCATCCATGAACGGGGAAAGATAGTTTTCCAAGGATGGATATGAGGTAAGAATAGTGAAAATATCGGCATACGGCTTGTTCAGAAATTCTATCGCATGAGGGAAAGTACAATACTTGCCGTCCTTGTAAATTCGTAAGTACCAGATAATAGCCGCGAGGAGGATAATCGGAGATTCCACGAAGAAATCACCCTGTTTCTGTATCCATGTCTTGTTCAAATTCAAGAGTATCGTGTATGCCGATTCGTAGGCATCGCTGATATCCACCATGAATTTCGGATTGATGGGATTGCACCGGTGGCTGCGCCTCGGGTCATCGAAATTTATCACATAGAACTCCGGCTTTACCTTGTATTTATCCAAGTTCTTCAGCAGCTCGTTATAGGCTATGACGGAGAGGTCATCGAATTTATAATCATACAGATAAATTGCAAAACCTTTGGAAATCTGCTGTTTGATGTAATTATTCACCACCGCATAACTCTTGCCCGAACCGGGCGTCCCAAGTACGATGGTAGCGCGGAAGGGGTTGATGATATTTATCCATCCGTCCCATTCCCTGCCTTGATAGACAAACTTTGTCGGCAGGTTCACGGAATACTCGTTCTCCATGAGCCGTGTCTCCTGCATGAAGCTCTCGTTGGCAGTATTGAACACGTCTTCCATAAGGTTATTCTTCAGCATACGGCTTATCCATATACCCGACATCAAAAGCAGTATATATCCGGCAATAAGCGTTATCGTGTACAGGGCGAAGTTGGCGGTCGGGCTGAACGGCAGGTCGAGCATCCACCAGTTCATGAAGAACAGCACAAGCCCAGCGAGAAAAGCGGCATATATCTTCCGCCATGTCATATCCTGGTTTTTAACGCCTTTTGTTCCCAAACACGAGAGGGCGAGGAATATGACGGCAAAGACCTTTGTTATGAGCAGGTTGCTGAAAAGCCCCGCCGTCCTTTGGAAATTCAGGAGTATCCTGTCGACGACCCCGATATTGATACCCATATCCACGAATGAACGGTAGCAGTACCAATAGACGTGGATGACAATAAACACGATGGATATGGCACGCATGAACTCCATGACCTTGGCCAGTCCTCTCAAATCATCTTCTTGTTGCATAATGATATAGTTTTAATGGTTTATAAAATTTGTGATCAGGATATTCCGCGTGAGCGACGTTTCTTTTTCTTCTTGCGTTGCAGCCTGCGGGCAAGTGCCTCTTCCTGCGGATCGGGACCGTTGGCTTCGATGTCGAAAATACCGAAGGCTTGCTCGATGGCACTTTCCATATCGGAAGAGAGACCGCCTTGTCTGCCAAGATTAGGCACAGGAACATCCAAGTCGGGAATATTGACCGAACTGTTAAATAGTCGCTCAAAAGCATTGGCCGAAAACTCTTTTCCAAGTCGCGAGCCGTTATACACCTCCCGGTTCTTATGGTCGATGAAAGTTGCGCCATAGATGCGCCCCTCGTCGTTCTCGCGGAATACCACATCAATACCTTTCCCGGCGAGCAAACGGGTGAACTCCTCCTTGTTTCCATGGCATCCGTGCATGGCAAGTGCCACATCGTTCCGTATCTTCGGTTGCCATTTCTTGTTCCGGTATTCATGGGCGTTGTACCCGATACGCTTTTCCAATCCCTCGTAGCCATAGCGTTTCCCGATAAGGGAAGACTTTACAGGAGTACATATCGGCTTGCCCCTATCATCGGTCATCGTATATACAATCCCATTATAGGGAGTTCCTTCAAATTCGCCTTTGACTTGTTTCGCCTCGATATTGAAGCAGGAGAGCAAGGCACTGTATTCACCAAAAGACTGGAAGCGGTATGTACCGAACACGCTTTTGACAATGTTGGAAACCTGACGTTTCACATCGCCGCTTTGGTAGTCCGCTTTTCTCAGATACGGCTCCAATAGTTCCTTGCGTTTGTCATCCACCTGCTTCAACCCGAATTTCTTTTCCAGTTCCCGGCAGGCTTTCATCGAACGGTTCCATTCGTAGGCATCGTCTATCTTTTCCCCTTTCTCGTTCACGCAGGTGGAAACGATATGGATATGCCTCCGGCCTATATCCTCGTGCATATATACAATGTAGGGCTGATCGCCATAACCCATCCGCTGCATATACTCCCTGGCCAGTTCCGTGAATTGCGAATCCGTGAGCCGGTCATCCAAAGAAGGGTTCAACGATATATGCAGAATGGGTTTCTCGGTGTTCTTGTTGGCCAGCAGGTAATTCTCGAATGCCCATAGGCTCTGTTGCATGACACGTTCCGGGTTGCCTGTGACATCGGCAATCATGCGGTTCCCGTAAATGATGTGGGCTGTATTGTCGTTCACTTTCTGCTGGTTGTAGATGATTGCTCCGTAGAGCGAAGCACCTCTGTTGATTTTAACCACCATTTTCCTCCTCCTTCCGTTGTTTTATCAGATAGTTTTCTTCAAACTCACGGGTCAGCATGATAATCCGCTTGCTCAGCAACACTAAGTCTATTGTTGCTTTTTCCAGATTACGGAGCAGGACGAAAGCCCGTTTCTCCCCGAAATTTGTCTTGACGGCTTTCACCGTCTGGTTGTAGTTGTTGCCGATACTCTGGAATTGGTGGTAGAAATTGGTCAGGCGGATATAATAATCCATCGTCGCCTTGTCTATTTTCACGACCTTGATTTCCTTGTTCAGAAGTACCGCTTTTATGAATCTCGCACGATACGCCATGCCTGATTTTTGAAACAGAAGTTCAAATTTATCGTTCTCATGTGAGTTGAATTTAATACCATAACGGTATACAGCCGGGTCTGTTTTCGACTTCCTGCCTACGCTTTTTCTTGCTTTTTTGTTCTTGTTTTCTTCCATACGCATTGATATTTTCAGTTTCTGATCTTCCGTCTCGGATTTACGACTTTGGAGTGAATCCTTCCCGAGCCGTCAGGCGAGCGGCAAGTTGTTTTGGGTTGCCCGAATCATTTCGGGCTGCCGAAAACACAACTTGCTATGTTCGCTTGAACATGAATTTTCCTTCCGTCAAATTGTCTTTGACCCTCCGGCCTCATTCTTCGGCTTCGGGAAAGCCCCGCAGCGGTATCCGTTGTCGGTGCAAAGTTACGGCGGTATATATTGTTGTGAAATAGCGAGTTATATGTAATGTGATGACAAACGATGACATAGGTCGTCACCTCCCTTGAAACATAGTGCCGGTATGAAAAAATACCCTTTTATTTGCAGCGTGAACGGATGAAACCGCGCTTCCGATAATGGTATAATGGTCATATTGTTTGATGCTTCCGTTATCGGTCCGGATAGTGGAAGCAATGTCGGATATGACAGTTATTGGAATGTCATGACCAACAGACCGGCCATTAACGGAAGGATGCGATAACGGATAAGTTACCGGTCGGAATAACGGATGAAGCATACCGTGGTCGGTTGGAAGGAAGCGTTCACGGATTGACGGATGAAACAGACAAATATTCAATAACCCGTAAAAAGAAAAGATTATGAGCAAAGAGCCTTTATTCGTTGCAGTCAGCAACCAAAAAGGAGGTGTCGGGAAATCGGCCTTGACGGTAGTGCTTTCCAGCTACCTCCATTTCGAGAAAAACCTGAACGTGGCAATCATTGATTGTGATTCTCCACAGCACAGCCTCGTGCGCATGAGGGAACGGGACAAAAAAGCCATTGCCAACAGTGCCTATTTTCAACAATTGCTACAGCAGCAATGGAATCGCGTACCAAAGAAGGCCTATCCTATTGTCGGGGCTACTTCCGAGAAGGCAAGGGAAGCAGCGGACAAGCTTGCCACAAGCGGTGACTATGATCTGATTTTTGTGGATTTGCCCGGAACGGTGGAAGCCACGGGGGTGTTCCGCACCATCGTCAATATGGATTATGTCCTGACTCCCACCACTCCCGATCTTATCATCATGCAGAGCACGCTCGCCTTTTCCACGACGGTGCTTGATTATGTCAAGAACACGCAAAATGTGCCGCTCAAGGATATCTTCTTTTTCTGGAACAAGCTGAAAAAACGTACCAACGTGGAAATTTACAAATCCTATGCAGAGGTCATGAGGGAACTGCATCTGACTGTCCTTGACAGCAAACTTCCCGATTTATGCCGCTACGAGAAAGAAATCACCCATGCAAAACGTGACTTTTTCCGCTGCACCCTGCTGCCTCCTCCTCCCAAGCAATTGGAAGGAAGCGGTCTGAAGGAACTGGCGGAGGAGCTTATTGTCAAACTTAAATTGGAACACGTATGACAAAGAAAAAAGTGGAAGTGAATGAGGATATCCTCAAGAATATCATTGTCGGGGACATTCCAGTCTTCGGCAGGGAGCAACCCATGAACGAGAATACGAAACAACCCGGACAGGAATCCGTACCCGTCAAAAATCCGGAACATGCTCCAGTTACCGAACCGGTTGAGATACAGTCAGAAAAAACGCCCTCTGTAAAACCTCGAAAAAAGAAAGATGAAGCAGGTAACTATAAAGACAAGTATCTGGTAAACATCCCGGCATCCAACCGTTCCCATGTCTATATAAACCGCGAGGTGGCCGAATGCATCAAGCGCATCCTTCCGGTTATCGCCCCGAATATGAGCATATCGGGGTATATAAGCAATATCCTCGTTGACCATATCCAGCAGCATTGGGAGGAAATCAACGAATTGTATAATAAAGAATATTACAAACCATTAAAACCATTTTAGTCATGACACAGATTATCTTTCACGTTGCGGCCATTGCCTGCATCGTTTACACAGTTTGCAGTTTCGGATTGTTCATTCATAAAAGAATGCGCAAGAGCAAAAGCACCGAAAAACACGTCCACGTTCCTCCGCCTGAAACTTCCGGCAAAGCGGAACCGGATACTTGGGAAGACACCGCTTATACACCTGCCTTAAAGGATGCCATCAACACGTCTTCAATTCAAATCATTGAAGATTCATCGTATCGAATGACATATCTGGTAAATCACCCTATAGGCAATCGAATCCAGGTTTACATAAACAGGGACAGCTATGCTTTCATCAAGCGATTCTTAGCTGTTGTCGCTCCGGAAACATCCATGTCCGGATATGTAAGCAAAATCATTGATGAGCATCTGACGAAATATGAGGATGAGATGTCTAAGTTATACACGGAATCCATAAATAAACCCCTGTAGCCATGGAAGCAAAAATTTATTTCACGGTAAAACTCGTGTGTGCGGTTTTCATATTCCGGCAACTGTGGATATTCATCTTCAATCGGGAAATGTATGGCATTTGGGAGAAAGCCTACCGCTTGATGCGCATAGTCCGCATCAATCTATGGAAATACCGGAAGAAACGTTCGGAACAAAAAGCGCGTGAGGCCAATAAAAAGGCAAAGCGCAGGAAAAAGACCGACACACAGAACAGGCAAACGGCACAGCCGTCTTCTGCTGTTACTGAAGATGTAATCGGCAAGACAAAAATTGTCTATCTCGAAGACCCGGAAGTGGCGAGAAAAACTCCGACACGTTCCGAACCTATGGCAAAAGAGCCGATAGAGGAGGATGAGGAAATCAGTCCGGATGATGTAATACAGGAAGAAAAAGGTCTCACCAAAGAGGAAAAAGAAGAGTTGATGGCTCCTGTGGATGCTGAACCTGACCCGGATTTTGACACAGCCATGACCTTTGAGGATATAAACAATGTGGCAGAGGTGCTGATGTCTGAAAATCCGGATGAAGAGAAAGCCATACGTGCAGCCACTACCATACATCACAAGATGCACGATACGGTTATACTGTCTTTTCTCACGGACAAGTTGAGTAATCAGGAAAAGGTAAACCGCCTGGTCAGCGAATGTCTGGATGAATCGGGCAGACCGTTGGCAAAACGAAAGACCACATCCAAGAAGGTGGAGTCTTTCAACATAGATAAATTCGTTTAATTGTTTCTTTTTGCTGTCATAGTTTTTGAAAGCATGTCGATGTGATATCGGTGTGCCCTTTTTTACTTTTAAAAGATTCCATTAGATAAAATTCGGATGTTCATTCTTTATTTATAGCAGGCGATTTTGTTGTATAGCATATTATTCACTATATTTGTGGCATGTAAGATAATAAGCATCATAATATAATGCAAAAAATAGAATTGAATAGAATAAGAGTAATACTTGAAGAAAAAGGAATATCCCAAACATGGTTAGCTAATAAGCTCGGGAAAAGCTTTAGTATGGTTAATGCTTATACTTGTAATCGAAGGCAACCTAATTTGGAAACACTTTATCAGATAGCTAATATATTAAACGTAAATGTGAAGGATTTGCTGAACGGCAATGAATAATATCTAAAAGAATGCTTATGAGTAATCCTGCCTACCAAACAGATTTTTCAGCCAAAGAGCCATCTTTGGGATACTATTATCAGATTAGATATAGTTTGTATTTGCTTTTACGAGAGAAAGTAAAGGATAATCCGTCTATAAGGTTGGAGGATTTGGATGACATTGTGCTAAATGATATTGATGGGACAAATCTTTATCAAACAAAATTACATATTAATTCTGTTGCTAATTTATCAGAAAGAAGTTCGGATTTTTGGAAAACAATACGTGTTTGGAGTGAAGCGATTTTAAATAATCTTGTAGATGTAGACAATACTATTTTTACCCTTATCACTACGGCAAAAGCGACCCCAGACTCTTTTATTTCTAAACTAACAATAAATAGTGTTCAAACTCGAATTGGAATATTGGAGAGTATGCAAAATATCTGCAAGGAACAAAATAATCAGACAAATCAAAAAGGGTATTCTGCTTTTCTTAATTTATCTTCCGAACAACAAATCAAATTGATAAATAATATCTATATAATTGATGCTTCTCTTTCAATAGAGGAAACACTAAAAGCAATAAAAGAGGAATTGAAATATTCTGCACCTGTAGGAAAAATAAATTCATTTATTGAGAAAATAGAAGGATGGTGGTTTCAACAATGTATATTATTGTTAACTAGAAAAAAAGATTGTATTTCTAGTAAAGAACTTCAGATGAAGATATCAGATACCAGAGATCTTTTTATGTTAGATAATCTTCCGGATGATTTTCCTGATCCCTTAGCTATCGATGAAAGTGAAATTGTTAATTATGAGGAAAAGATATTTATAAAACAACTAAAATTAATTGCAATAAAAAGCAATAGTTTACGTAATGCAATCAGTGATTTTAGACGAGCTTTTGAGCAACGCTCTAAGTGGTTGCGTGATAATTTAATTGGGATAGATGAATACGATAGATTTGATAAACAATTATATGACTATTGGAATAATATTTTTGCCTTGATGAAAGATGATTGCGATGGGTTAACTGAACAAGAATTAGAAAAAGCAGGTAAAGCTTTTTATGAAGAGTATTATATAAAAAAAACTCCAGCGTATAAGATTCGCAACAACTTTCAGCCACAATATTTAACAAGAGGCAGTTGTCATATGTTGGCAGATGAGAAAAGAATAGGTTGGCATCCAAACTTTCAAGAAAAATTACAAGAACAATAATGGAGAATTGGGAAGACAGATCGAAGATTGTAGCAAATTTGCTGAATCCAGCATTTTGTGGAGAGATATTACGTAGAGCTATCGTTTCTTATAATGAGAACGAAGAAAACATGTTATTTCCTTTTTCATTGCTTTATTTAATATTACCTATCATATTACATAAAAAAACAAGAGATAATATGCCACAACGTTCAAGCACATATTTTCACCATTGGGTAAATGAAAACGAATATCTCTTCATTGATTTTGCGGGTAGAGTTAAGGAACTACTTCCTTACACAAAAGAAAGTCTAATGTTTCTTCTACTACATAATGCAGTTGAAATTTCTGATAATGGAGAAATTCAAGTAAATAAATTCTCAAAAAAACTTCCAGTAGGTGAAAATGTTGAAGAAATTAGAACGATATATAAAAAAGCCGAGCTTTTAGGGAAGTGGCTTCGTTTGACAGGTAATGAACAAACTATTTATATGTTCCTAAAAATAAGACCATAATATGCAAATCAAAAATATAATTCTTTATAAAGACGCAGAACATCAGAGAGTCCTTTCTTTTGAATTAGGTAAAGTTAATATCATAACAGGAGAGTCAAAATCTGGTAAAACTGCATTAATTAATATAGTTGATTATTGTCTGGGAAGCAGAGAATGTAAAATAGCAGATGGCGTAATACGAGATAATGTTCATTGGTTTGCTATTACTATTGTTTTTGAGGATCAAGAACAATATATTGTAGCTCGACTAAATCCTAATGTAAAAAGTGTAAGCACCATATCTGAAATATTTTTGCTTAAAGTTAATGATGACGAAATACCAGATTTTGCAACCCTTCATAATAACAGTAATATATCTGCATTGAAATTATTTCTCACACGGAAATTAGGCATTGCTGAAAATTTGCAAATTCCAGATAATAATACAAGAGAACCATTAGAAGTTAATTTTGGGCATTCAAGACTATTCTGTTTTCAGCCTCAAACATTAATTGCACAACAAGACTATTTATTTTACAAACAGACAGAGCCATTTGTACCTCAAGCTATAAAAGATTCGCTCCCTTATTTTTTAGGAGCAATTAGAGAAGATTGTCTAAAAATAGAACAAGAAATAACCCAAAAAAAGAAAGAACTGAATCGACTCGTTCGAGAAAAAAATGAAGCGGAGAAGGTTCGTGCAGAAGGGGTTAGTATGGCTTTTTCGTTAATAGAAGAAGCTAAGCAAATTGGTATTTTAGACAAAACTTTTAAACCAGAACAGATTAAAGATGCTCTGAAAACTCTCGATTCTATAAAGGATTGGGAATATCAAGAAAATAAGATAAGTATAGAAGGTGAAAATTCCACACTAAAAAAACTTGTGAATGAAAGGAATGAATATAAAATTGAATTGGGACGTTTAGAAGATACTATTTCTGCTACTAAAACATTTTTAAAGAACAATTTTCAATATTCTGGTGAAGTTGAACAACAAAAAGTTCGTCTCGAAAGTATTGGGCTATTCTCTGATTCTGAAAATAATGAATATATATGCCCATTATGTAATAGCACTTTAAGCGTTCCCATTCCTTCAATTACGGCCATCCAAACTTCTTTATCTAATTTGAAAAAGAGTTTAGAAGAAACTACTAGAGAAAAACCTCGTCTTAATAAGTATTTACAAGAATTAATAAATAAGGCAGATGTTATAAAAGAAAACATACAAAATATAGAAAATGCCATTACTGCCTTATATACAGAACAAGAGAATGCCAGAAGATTGCGCGATTTAAATTTACGTAGAGGTAAGGTTATTGGTAGAATAAGTTTATTTTTAGAAAGTATTGATTTTACAGAAGATAAAAGTATTGATGATAAAATCAATACTTTGAAACAAGATATTGCTCGTTTATCAGATATGATTGATAAAGAGACAAAGGAAGAAAAACTCTTCTCTATTATTAATAAAATAAATCTGCACATGAGCAATTGGGTTAATGACTTAGATGTTGAATATGAAAATGCTCTTATTCGATTTGATTTGGCTAAATTGACTCTTATAGCCGATACTGTTAATAAATCAATTCCATTATCTCAATTAGGAAGTGGAGCAAATTGGGTTAGTTACCATCTACTCATACATTTTGGATTACATGAGCATTTTATTCAATTGAATAGACCTGTTCCTCGATTTCTTATGATAGATCAACCAACTCAAGTATATTTCCCTCCAGAAAAGGATATTCAAAATAATGGACAGATACAAGAAAGTTCTGATGAAATAGCCGTAAAGAAAATGTTTGATTTCATTATCAATAAAACTGATAGTTTTGATTCGAAGTTCCAAGTGATAATAACAGATCATGCCTATCTAAATGATGAAAAATTCAAAGCCTGTGTACGAGAAATATGGCGAAATGGAAACAAATTAATCCCTCAAAGTTGGTTGGAACTTTAACCTGAATAGTATCGTAAAATAAATAACAACAGGTAGGTCATGTACCTCTTACACAATGACGCTAACTGGAAAACGGTTAAGTCTGAAAGAAATGGAAGCTAAGAAAATATTGCAAAAAGAGAAAAAGAGGCAACGGAGGAATGGTGTAACCTCTTTTTCAATTCCGCTGAAAAGTAAACAGTATTCACCATGAAGCGAAGTCTGAAAGCCGCCTGGTTTTCAGACTTCGCTTCATATCTTAAAATCACATTTATGCGTTTATCAACTATTTGGTTCTAAACCTATAATAGAAAGTGCTGTAGAGATTCCAGCTAAAAGAGTTGAAGCTGTTTTGCCCCAAATGTTAATTTGGGCTTCATAAGGAACTTTCCCAAAACAGAGTCCATCCTTGTCTAATAACTCAAAACAAAATTTGACAAACTCTTTTTGTCTACAAACCGGAGAAGTTGATAAACGAATTTCATTTGAATTTACAGTTCGTCCACCATAGAATAAATTATCTAAAAGAATAAGCAAATCAGGGTCACATTCATTGAGAAACTTAGATCTATTGGATGGCTCATGACTTTTTAAATTATCAATAAAGTCATGAATATTGAATGTTTTTATGGCTTCTTCTTTTGATTCAGTTTTCAATATTGACAAAAAACTATCTATCTGAGGACGATATTTTTCAATCATATCAAGATAGGTATTTAGTTCTTCCAATGATGCCGTTTCTAACATTTGGTTTGACAAATCATAATCAAGTTGTCTAAAAGAAACACACAATTCATTCATTCGTTCCCCAAAATTGACAAAATCGAAACGATATTCATGTTCTTTGTTTGCTTTTAAATCCTTTTCAATAGAATAACGCATCATCATTGAATCAGGATCAAATCCATTTATTGATTTTATATAATGCTCCATTGCATTGAGATTTATAGCACTTCCTACATGTTTTTTCCCTTTATTCAGATGTGGTCGTAAATTGCCCCAAAGATTCTGCAAATCATGTCCTAACGTCAAAAAATCACGCCTGGCCAGCTCCGTTTGTTCTCCGTATTTGAAAAACAATAACTTTAAGTACGTTTCTATTGAATGTCTATAATTAAAAAATAAAGGATATACCAAAGAATCGACAACAGCAAAATTATTGCTTTCTTTTTCCATTCTCGCAAGCAATATTTTTGCACTTTCCCAATATCCATCTGAAATGGTTAAAAAAGAGAACGCTCCGGCTCCTTCCCAGCCAAAATGTGAGAAAGGCTTTCTTGCAATCAATTCTTCTTGGGTAAGTTCTCGTATGATTATATCTGTTTCATTCATAATTTATAACGATTAATTATATTATTAACTTCATAGCAACTACAAAATTACACATTCTTTGTCACCTAAATCGAAGTTGCTTCTTTTTATTATAGCATATTATAGAGTTTTAATCATCGAATCTATAATTGAATTATACTTACCTTTCATGTTAGTTTGATTCAGCATTGTCTTCATTTGCTTTTTTATTTCTCTGCCCACAATCCTCTTTTTCATCGTGTGGAAAATCCCTGCCGGTGTAACGTGATGACATACGATGACACGCATCGTAAGGTTTGTAAATCAATGAATTAAACACTATATATTCGCTGTCGAAATGATTTTTTGTCTCACCAATTAAAATTTTCGACACATGAAAAAAAGATTCTTTTCGGCAGTTTTCATGCTGCTTGCTACAGTCGGGGCTTTCGCCCAGGGTAACGGTATCGGCGGGATTACGGAAGCCACCAACATGGTCACTTCCTACTTCGACCCCGGAACCAAGTTGATTTACGCCATCGGAGCCGTCGTCGGCCTAATCGGTGGCGTGAAGGTCTATTCCAAGTTCTCGTCGGGCGACCCCGACACGAGCAAGACAGCCGCCAGCTGGTTCGGCGCCTGCATCTTTCTCATCGTGGCCGCCACCATCTTACGCTCATTCTTCCTGTAACATGGCGAAGTATCCGGTCAACAAAGGGATAGGCCGCAGCCCGGAGTTCAAGGGGCTCAAGAGCCAGTACCTGTTCGTCTTCGCGGGCGGGCTGCTCGCCCTGTTCGTGGTGTTCGTCATCATGTACATGGCAGGTATCGACCAGTGGGTCTGCATCGGTTTCGGTGTCGTTTCCGCTTCGGTGCTTGTCTGGGCAACATTCCGAATGAACGCGAAGTACGGCGAATGGGGGCTCATGAAACTCCACGCGCTGCGCAGCCATCCCCACTACATCATCAACCGGAGGAAGTTCCTTCGGTTGATTTCTCCAACCTCAAAAAAAGGAAAAGTATGAGAAACGTAATGAAAACAGCAACGCTGGAAAGCAAATTCCCGTTGCTCTCAGTGGAGCACGGATGCATCGTCAGCAAGGACGCGGACATCACCGTGGCTTACAAGGTGGAGCTGCCTGAACTCTTCACGCTCACGAAGGCGGAATACGAGGCCGTCCACTCGACCTGGGCGAAAGCGGTCAAGGTGCTGCCGAACTACAGCATCGTGCACAAGCAGGACTTCTTCATCGAGGAAAGCTACCGTCCCGACATTTGCAAGGACGACCTGAGTTTTCTCAGCCGCAGCTTCGAACGGCATTTCAACGAACGCCCGTATTTGCAGCACACCTGCTACCTGTTCCTGACCAAGACGACCAAGGAGCGTAGTCGCACGACCAGCAGCTTCAACGCCCTCACGCGGAATTTCATCATCCCGAAGGAAATGACGGACAGGGAAACCGTCACCCGGTTCATGGAGAGCTGTGAGCAGTTCGAGCGTATCGTCAACGACAGCGGTCTGCTCCGTATGACACGCCTGACGGATGAGGAAATCACGGGAACGGACACCTCTGCGGGAATCATCGAGAAATACTTCTCGCTCTCGCAGGAGGATACCGCCTGCTTGCAGGACCTGTCACTCGGTGCCGGAGAGATGAAGATAGGTGACAACTACCTCTGCCTGCACACCCTTTCCGACCCGGAGGACCTGCCCTCGAACGTGGCTACCGACTGCCGCTACGAACGGTTATCTACCGACCGGAGCGACTGCCGTCTCTCCTTCGCCGCGCCGATAGGCATCCTGCTCACGTGCAACCATGTCGTAAACCAGTACCTCTTCATTGACGATTCGGCGGAGAGCCTGCGCAAGTTCGAGCAGACCGCGAGGAACATGCACTCGCTTTCCCGTTACAGCCGTTCCAACCAGATCAACCGCGAATGGATCGAGGAATACCTGAACGAGGCGCACAGCAAGGGGCTGACTTCTATCCGGGCACACTGCAACGTCATGGCATGGAGCGATGACCGGGAGAAACTCAAGCGCATCAAGAACGATGTCGGTAGCCAGCTGGCACTCATGGAGGCGAAGCCGCGCCACAACACGGTGGATGTGCCGACGCTGTTCTGGGCGGCGATACCCGGCAATGCCGGTGATTTCCCGTTCGAGGAGAGTTTCCACACCTTCATCGATCAGGCGTTGTGCCTGTTCATCGGGGAAACGTCCTACAAGGATTCGCTATCGCCGTTCGGCATCCGCATGGTGGACCGGCTGACGGGCAAGCCCGTTCATCTGGATATTTCCGACCTGCCGATGAAGAACGGTACAATCACGAATAGGAATAAATTTATACTCGGACCCTCCGGTTCGGGCAAGTCTTTCTTCACCAACCATATGGTGCGCCAATATTATGAACAAGGGACCCACGTGCTTTTGGTGGATACCGGAAATTCCTATCAGGGACTGTGCAACCTTATCCACGCGAGGACACACGGCGAGGACGGCATCTACTTCACCTATAAGGAGGAAGACCCGATTGCCTTCAACCCTTTCTACGTGGAGGACGGCGTGTTCGACATCGAGAAAAAGGAATCCATCAAGACGCTCATCCTGACCCTTTGGAAACGTGACGACGAACCGCCCACGAGAGCCGAGGAGGTGGCACTGTCCAATGCCGTGAACCTCTTTTTGGCGAATATCCGCAAGGACAGGAGCATCAAGCCTTCCTTCAATACTTTCTACGAGTTTATCCGTGACGAGTATCAGGACATCCTGAAGGAAAAGCGCACCCGTGAGAAGGATTTTGACGTGTTCAATTTCCTGAACGTACTGGAACCTTACTACCGGGGCGGCGAGTATGACTACCTCCTGAACAGTGACAAACAGCTTGATTTACTGAATAAACGATTCATTGTCTTCGAGTTAGACAATATCAAAGACAATAAGGTCTTGTTCCCGATTGTGACGATCATCATCATGGAGACCTTTATCAACAAGATGAGAAAGTTGAAAGGCATCCGCAAGATGATATTGTTGGAGGAAGCCTGGAAAGCTATCAGCAAGGAGGGCATGGCGGAATATCTGAAGTATCTCTTTAAGACCGTCAGAAAGTTTTTCGGCGAAGCTGTTGTCGTCACGCAGGAGGTCGAGGATATCATTTCGTCTCCTATTGTCAAAAGTACCATCATCAACAACAGCGACTGCAAGATTCTTCTTGACCAGCGCAAGTACATGAACAAGTTCGACGAGATACAGGCGTTGCTCGGTTTGACCGACAAGGAACGTGCGCAGATCCTTTCCATCAACATGGCGAACAATCCTTCCCGGAAGTACAAGGAAGTGTGGATTGGCCTCGGAGGCTCACAGTCAGCAGTTTATACCACCGAGGTATCGCTTGAAGAATATATGTGCTACACAACTGAAGAAACGGAAAAACTGGAACTCATGCGCCTTACGGAAAAACTCGGCGGCAACATCGAGCTTGCAATAAGGCAGCTCGCAGAGAGCAAACGTAACAGTAAGTAACATTCAAAAATCAAGAAAGACATGAAATTTACCGAATGGATAAAACATCGGATTATCGGTCGCTTCCGGGAACCGGACTACCGGGAATTGCAGGAGATTGCTCAAAAAGCCAAGCGCCTTGCCGGTGTGTACAATCACGGGGAACTTGCAAAGCTTATCCGGGAGTACAGTCATTCGGAAAAAGCTATTGAACAGATCGCCCTGCTGATAGCGAAATCCGAACCCTTCGATTCTCCCATATCAACGATGAACAAGGAATCCGTAGATATGATGGATGTATTGACGGATACTCCATTTATGACGAAACACGGCTCTCAACTGACGGATATCCCACCATGGGAAGCCACATCAGTGCATGGTTTGTTCGCAATGTACACCGTTATGCGTGATTGGGGATGTACGAAATATCCGATGAATAGAATTGAACGCCCGCCACATAGTGAAGTAGTATCCGCAATAAGAATATTGGACTTCCAGAGAAAGAGCCGGGATGTATCTGAACTATGCGAACTCGCCTCATACAGCATGGTGCCATCGACCTACGTCAAGCTGCGCTATGGCATTGAGGACAAATGCAGTACCTATGAATGGCTCGAAAGCTATCTGATGGACAGGGATGACTGCTGCATTGAGCCTGATGTCAGGATGAACATTCCCCGTATAGAAGCCGAGATGTGCGCGGCGGCTGAAAAGGCGGTCGAGAATATCCCCGGAGTCCGTCTACCGGACTTCTATCTTGAAGGACTTGACCGGGAGCTTGACAAATTGGGGCGTATCGCCGTGTCACCGGATGCTTCAAACGACCTTATCAATGTGCAACCAGATTTTTTGATCAAATACGGTATTAACAAGACCGCTTCAAATTCGGAACGCTCCTGTCAGGCGGAGAAAGCATACCGGGAACTGGATGCCAGGTTTGTGAAGATGACAGGACGCAGACCGTATGCCGATGAGCTTTTCGCTTCCATCAGACAAGGGAAGGAAAATACGCCGGAGGCGAAACGTCCGAAGCAGGTGCACAAGCCCGTCCTCCGTAACCCGCCGTCCAAGGTGAGAAAGATGGGACTCTGACTTTCAACAAAATTTTATTCACCAATTAAAACAGAAACATTATGAAAAAGAAAATCCTCATGCTGTGTATGGTCTGTTTCTTCGTCAGTCTCACAGCGAAAGCGCAATGGGTCGTGAGCGACCCCGGCAATCTTGCCCAGGGCATCATCAATGCCACCAAGAATATCGTTCACACGTCTTCCACCGCGAGCAACATGCTCAACAATTTTCAGGAGACCGTGAAGATTTACAAACAAGGCAAGGAGTATTATGACGGCCTGCGCAAGGTCAAGAACCTTGTCCGTGACGCTCGTAAGGTACAGCAGACCATCCTCATGGTCGGCGACATCACGGACATCTACGTGAACAGTTTCGAGCGTATGCTCAGTGACCCTTATTTCACAACGGAAGAGCTGAGTGCCATCGCGATCGGCTACACAAAGTTGTTGGAAGAGAGCGCACACCTGCTGAACGACCTGAAAACGGTGGTCAACGAGAACGGACTCTCGATGAACGACAAGGAGCGGATGGATATCATCGACCGCTGCTACACCGACATGCTGCAATACCGCAGTCTGGTGCAGTATTACACCAACAAGGACATCGGCGTATCCTACCTGCGTGCCAAGAAGCGGAACGACCTGGACCGCGTGATGGCACTTTACGGCTCACCGAATGAACGCTACTGGTAATCCCTAATCCGATTCGCTTATGATATTGTTGGCAATAAATTTCGACAACCTGCATCAGATCCTGCAAAACCTCTACACGGATATGATGCCGCTCTGCTCGCAGATGACGGGCGTGGCGAAAGGTCTTGCGGGGCTGGGCGCCCTGTTCTACGTGGCTTACCGGGTATGGCAGTCATTGGCAAGAGCGGAACCCGTGGATGTCTTTCCTCTCCTCCGTCCGTTCGCGCTGGGGCTATGTATCATGTTTTTCCCGACTATCGTGCTGGGCACGCTGAACAGTGTCATGTCGCCCATCGTGAAAGGGACACACTCGATACTGGAATCCCAGACCTTCGACATGAACGAGTACCGGGCGCAGAAGGACAGGCTGGAGTTCGAGGCGATGAAACGCAATCCCGAGACGGCTTACCTGGTCGACAAGGAATCCTTCGACAACAGGCTGGACGAACTTGGGGTGATGGACGCGATAGAGGCCTGCGGAATGTACGTGGACCGGGCAATGTACAATATGAAGAAAGCGGTGCAGAATTTCTTCCGTGAACTGCTGGAACTCATGTTCAATGCTGCCGCCCTTGTCATCGATACATTGCGGACATTCTTCCTGATCGTGCTTTCGATACTGGGACCGATTTCGTTCGCCCTGTCCTGCTGGGACGGTTTCCAGGCCTCGCTCAGCCAGTGGTTCGTCCGCTATATCAGCATTTACCTGTGGCTTCCGGTGAGTGACCTCTTCAGCAGCGTACTGGCCCGGATACAGGTATTGATGCTCCAGCAGGACATCGAACAGCTTTCCGACCCGAACTTCATCCCGGACGGCTCGAATGGCGTTTACATCACTTTCCTGATCATCGGCATCATAGGGTATTTCACCATCCCGACCGTGGCCAACTGGATTATCCAGGCAGGAGGCGGTGCAGGCAATTACGGCAAGAACGTGACCCAGACGGCATCCAAGACGGGTTCCGTAGTGGCAGGAGCCGGCGGTGCGGCGGTGGGCAATATCGCAGGAAGGCTTATCAAATAGTAATAACCATCTTAAAACGACATTGGAATGGAATTCAAATCATTAAAGAACATCGAGACCAGTTTCAGGCAACTGCGCCTGTTCGGTATCGTCTATCTCTGCGCGTGTACCCTGCTTGTGGGATATTCGGTGTGGAAGGCATACGGCTTTGCCGAGGCGCAGAGGCAGAAAATCTACGTGCTGGACGAGGGGAAGTCGCTCATGCTCGCCCTCTCGCAGGACTTGGAACAGAACCGCCCCGTGGAGGCGAGGGAGCATATCAGACGCTTCCATGAGCTCTTTTTCTCGCTTGCCCCGGATAAGGGCGCGATTGAGGGCAACATCCAGCGAGCCATGTTCCTGAGCGACCGATCCGCGTATGCCCATTACCGGGATCTGGCGGAACAGGGCTACTACAACCGGGTCATCTCCGGCAACATGAGCCAGCGTATCGGGATTGACAGCGTGAAATGCGACTTCAACACCTACCCGTATGAGGTGGTGACGTATGCCCGCCTCTCCATCATCCGGGAGAAGAGCGTGACGGAGCGCAGCCTCGTCACGCGTGGCAGGCTGCTCAATTCCACCCGCAGCGACAACAATCCGCACGGCTTCATCCTCGAAGCCTTCCGTGTGGTGGAGAACAGGGACATAAGAGTATATGACCGTTAAATTTTGAATGTATGAAAAAGATGCTTGTAAAAATCAGGGACTTGGCCGAAGAAAAACTGCGCGGTATCTGCGCCGGGCTGAGTCCGGAAAAGAGAGTGATAACCATCGTCGTGCTGACAGTCCTGTTCGCACTGGGGAATTTCTATATGATTTTCCGCGCCATTTATGACATCGGGCGTGAGGATGCCGGACGGGAAGTCATTGAGATAACACCGTTGGATATCCCGGACTTTGTTCCGGCGGACACCCTTACAGACAGTAAAATCCGCGAGATGGAAGAGTTTTTTAACCAATTCAACAAATGAGACAATGAGTAACGATGCGAACAAATTGAGACAGCGGCAGGAAATCAGGAAATACCTGGTCTTTGCCGGAATGTTCCTCCTGTTCATCGGCTGCATGTGGCTGATTTTCGCCCCGTCCAAAGAGGAAAAACTGAAGAAGGAAAAGAAGGCAGGGTTCAACACCGAACTGCCTGAACCTCGAGGGGTCGGCATCGAGGCGGACAAGATTGCCGCCTACGAGCAGGCGGACATGAAACGCAGGCAGGAAGAGAAGATGCGCACGCTGGAGGATTTCTCCGCGCTTGCAGACGGGAACAGGCAGGATGAGACAATCAGCCCTGTCGTGGAAATACCGCAGGAACGGGAACCGGAAAGTGGCGGCACATCTTATCGCGGCAGTGGAAATAACAGGAACGGAGCCATATCTTCGTCCACGTCCGCCTATAACGATATCAATGCCACACTCGGCAGTTTCTATGAGACACCGAGGGAAGACCCCGAAAAGGAGGCGTTGAAAGCCGAGGTGGAACAATTGCGGCAGGAGGCGGCACGGCAACAGCCCACGCAGATGACATACGACGACCAGGTGGCGTTGTTGGAGAAATCATACGAGCTGGCAGCCAGATATATGCCCGGTGAGAGTACCGTGAAGCAGGAAGAGGTTGAAACCGCTACCAACGGTCGGAAGGCGAAAGTCGTTCCCGTGGGACAGGTCTCCACGCCGGTAGTATCGTCGCTCCCGCAACCTGTCAGTGACTCCGTACTGCTGGCAAGATTGGCACAGGTTGGAAATGCGGGATTCCATACAGCTGTGGGAAAAACGGCTGACGGGCATACGAGGAACACCATCCGGGCCTGCGTACACGGCGACCAGACCGTAAGAAGCGGTCAGAGTGTGAGATTGAGGCTTCTGGAGCCGATGCGTGTCGGCAGGTATGTCCTTCCACGCAACTCCCTTGTCACAGGCGAGGGACGGATACAGGGCGAAAGGCTCGGCATTGAAATCGTGCAGGTGGAATATGACGGCATCATCATTCCCGTTGAACTTTCCGTGTATGACAATGACGGCCAGGAGGGAGTCTTCATTCCCGGCTCGATGGAGGCGAATGCCGCCAAGGAGGTGGCGGCCAACTTGGGGCAGAACCTCGGCACGAGCATATCCATCACCAACCAGTCCGCCGGAGACCAGTTGCTCTCCGAACTCGGCAGGGGCGCCATACAGGGAGTGTCGCAATACATATCCCGGAAGATGCGGGAGGAGAAAGTACACCTCAAGTCCGGCTATACCCTGATGCTTTACCAAAACGACAATCAATAATAACCCATTAAAATTCAGAGAACATGAAAAAGATTTTTGTAATGTTTGCCCTCATGACGGGCGTAGTAGTGAGTGCTTTTGCACAGAATGCAACCGATTCTACATCGGCAACCCATGATGCCACGCCGACAGCGGACATTTACTCCGGTCAGGAGGATGGCGACCTCTACCACGGTCTGACCCGGAAACTCACCTTTGACAGGATGGTTCCCCCGTATGGACTGGAAGTGACCTACGACAAGACCACACACATCATCTTCCCGTCCGCTGTCCGCTATGTGGATCTCGGTTCCCCGAACCTTGTGGCAGGAAAGGCCGATGGTGCGGAAAATGTCATCCGTGTAAAGGCGGTGGTCAAGAATTTCCGAGACGAGACAAACATGTCTGTCATCACCGAAAGCGGAAGTTTCTACACGTTCAATGTCAAGTATGTGGACGAGCCTCTGCTCCTGAGCATCGAGATGAAGGACTTCATCCATGACGGTAATAAGGTAAACCGCCCGAACAATGCGCTTGACATCTACCTGAAGGAACTGGGCAGTGAATCACCAAAACTCGTACAATTGATCAACAAGAGCATCCACAAGGAGAACAAGCGCCATGTCAAGCACATCGGCAGCAAGGCTTTCGGCATCCAGTATCTGCTTCGCGGGATTTACACCCATAACGGCTTGCTCTATTTCCATACGCAGATTCGTAATCAATCTAATGTGCCTTTCGAGGTGGATTTCATCACGTTCAAGATTGTGGATAAGAAAGTCATGAAGCGTACAGCCATTCAGGAGCAGGTCATCTTTCCGCTTCGCGCCCATAACTATGCCACTGTGGTAGCGGGGAATAAGGACGAGCGTACCGTATTCACCTTTGACAAGTTCACCATCCCTGCCGACAAGGTGCTGGTCGTGGAACTGAACGAGAAAAGCGGCGGGCGCCACCAGTCGTTCACCGTGGAAAGTGAAGACATTGTGAGAGCCAAAGTCATCAACGAACTTAAAGTGAAGTAGCCATGCGCAAGGTCATCTGTATGTTAATTGCGGTCGTGTCGCTTGCCCTGTTCTCAGGGCAGGCATACGCCCAACGCAGTCTCCCCGGCATGAAAGGCGTGGAGCTGCGGGGAGGGTTCGCGGAAGGTTCCAAGTCTCACTTGAACCATTATGCAGGCTTCGCGGTATCGGGATATACCAGGAAAGCCAACCGCTGGGTTGTCGGCGCGGAATACCTGCTGAAGAATTACGAGTACCGGAATGTGTCCGTTCCTCGTGTGCAGTTCACTGCCGAGGGCGGTTACTACCTGAAATTTCTGTCCGACCCGTCCAAGACACTGTTCCTTTCCATCGGCGGATCGGCTATGGCGGGTTACGAAACCGTGAATTGGGGGAATAAGATGCTGTATGACGGCTCGAAGTTGCTTGTCAAGGATGCCTTTGTCTATGGCGGGGCGATAACCTTGGAACTTGAAACCTATGTCACGGACCGAATCGTACTGCTCGCCAGCATCCGGGAACGTGCCCTGTGGGGAGGTTCATTATCCGTGTTCACTATGCAATTCGGGCTGGGCGTGAAATTCATCATCAATTAAAACGTCACGGCTTATGAACATAGAGGAAATAAGAAAGATTCTCATCACGGAATTTTTAGCACGGAGGGACATGAACCGACAGCCCGGAAAGGGAACGAATGGTGGTATTCCGCCCCTTACCGGGAAGAACGGACACCGTCGTTCAGGGTGAACATCCTGAAAAATGTATGGCAGGATTTCGGCATCGGGCGTGGCGGGGACATTTTCTCCCTTGCGGGGGAATTCACAGGCAGCGGTGATTTCAAGGCACAGGCCGGATTCATTTCGGATGTGTTTGGCGGTATTACGCCCGAGACCGTTTTTCGTCCGAAAGAGAAGTGTCCTGAAAGTATTTCTGACGAAGAGAATTGTTTCGTGAAAGTGCGCTTCGGTCCGTTGTATAACAAAGTTTTGCTCAATTATCTGAAAGAGCGTGGCATTTGCAGCGATGTGGCATTGCCGAACTGTGAGGAAGTCAGATATACCTTGCATGGCAAGCGGTACTTCTCCATCGGATTCAGGAACATCAGCGGTGGGTATGAGTTGCGCAGCCGCCTGTTCAAGGGCAGCATGTCACCGAAGGACATATCGCTTATCGACAACGGTTCGGACACCTGTAACCTTTTCGAGGGGTTTATTGACTATCTCTCGTGGATGGTGCTCGGCTTGGGATGCGGCGATGATTATCTTGTGCTGAACTCGGTGGCGTTGTTGGAACGCTCGTATGGTTTCCTTGACAAGTACGACCGAGTTAATTGTTACCTGGATCGTGACGAGGCGGGGCGAAGGACACTGGAAGCCCTCCGCAAACGCTACGGCAACAAGATAGAGGACTGTTCCTCCCTGTACAAGGGTTTCAAGGATTTGAACGAATACCTGCAACATTGGGAAGGAATTATTGAACAATAGAAACAACAACCATTAAAATGACAATGAATATGAAAAAGAAAAATAAGATGAACGCGTTTGCCGCTATCTTTTCGGCAATGCTTGCGACTGTAGTGGCAATGGCCCTGGTATCTTGTGACAATGATTTGGATGTGCAGCAGGGATATCCCTTCACAGTGGAGACAATGCCCGTGCCCAAACGTATCGTGAAAGGCGAGACCGTGGAAATACGGTGCGAACTCAAACGGGAAGGCCGGTTTTCCGATGCACGGTACACCGTTCGCTATTTCCAGCCTGACGGCAAGGGCTCGCTCCGTATGGACGACGGGATGGTGTTGCTGCCCAACGACCGTTATCCGCTTGACAGGGAGGTGTTCCGGCTGTACTACACTTCCGAATGCGAGGACCAACAGAGTATTGACATATATTTCGAGGACAACGGAGAGCCTGCCCAACTGTTCCTGCTCAGTTTTGATTTCAACAACGAGAAAAAGGATGACGCGGAAGATGATACGGGAGGAACCGACAGAATTCCCCGAACCGGTGGGAAACTTGTAAAAAATCCTTTGGTGAACATTGAAACGGTTACGGTATGCGAGTGATTGTAGCAGCTATATGCCTGATTTTAACCTGCAACTGTCTGGTGGCTCATCCACGTGGAGGAGGCGGTTCGCCTCCCTCCGCTATGGAAATCCCGGATTCACTTTTTGAACAGGCCGTCGCCTGCATCAAGCGGTTCGAGGGGTGGCACGGAAACCATCTGCCTTATGTCGGTTGGGGACACAAACTGTTGCCGGGAGAGACGTTCAGGCCGGATATGAGCAAGGCACAGGCGGATTCCTTGCTGAGGGCTGATTTGAGGAAACTGTGCAGGATGTGCAGCCGTTTCGGAAAGGATGCCCTTCTGGTCGCCACCTTATCTTATAATGTGGGATATTACCGTTTGGTCGGCTATGGCAAGATACCCAAGAGCAGGCTTATTCAAAAACTGGAAGCCGGGGACAGGGACATTTACAATGAGTATGTCTCATTCCGTTGCTACAAGGGGAAAGTGATTCCGAGCATTGAACGGAGAAGGAAAGTGGAATACATGCTGCTTTTTAAGAAGTAAAAAAGAAGAGGGAGAATCTTTCGGCATCGGGCCGTCAGGTTCTCCCTCTTTTGTGGGTTCAATGGTATCCATCCGTTCAGCTTACCGGTATGGCTCCCATGATTTCCGCCTCTTCGGGCAGGCGCGACAGCAGCAGTTCCGCCATCGCCCCGTTCTGTGGGATCAGTGCCGGAAAGTCCGTCTTGCCGGGTTTGTATATCTCCGTAGCGATATTGTAGAGATCCCAGGCGGTAATCTGTCCTTTCGTCATGGCCAGTTTCAACACCTCTTCCGTGAATACCGATATCTGCCCTTGGTTCAGGGGATAGGTCTCTACGGAGGATGACAGGTTCTTGTCCGAACTGTCATGGGAAACACGCAGTGCCGTCAGCAGTCCTATGTACATATAGACCTCCTCCAAAGAGATGATTCTGCGTTTCAACCGCTGTATGCGCCCGATGTCTTCGTTCATGTTCACCTCGAAATTCGCCATCCAGCCGTCCACGGTGTCGAACAACTCTTCGGTAGTCACCTTCTTCTTTCCATAATTGCACACGCTTCTTTCCGGAGAAAGGATGCACTGGTTATGGCAGATTTTCACACAAGGGCCTATGGCCGCCTGCACCCCGTCCTGATGATAGGCCACGACAAGCGTGGTCGTCAGCTCATCGGTTTCCCAGTCCTTGATGCGGATGGTGGTGAAGATGCGGCGGAGTATATGCGCTTCCACCGCCTTTTCCCCATGGATTTGTTCCACTTGCGGGAGTATGCTCACGCCGGGTTGTGTCTTGTTCCGGTTCTGCGCGGCGAAGATTTCCTCCACCTCGTAGTCCAGGTTGTGCTTCTCGCAGATATCCATCATGCGTTGGATGACCTGGTAATGGTAGATGCCCTGTACCGGGTTGTTGTAGATGTCGTTCTCCTTGTAGGTACGCTGTAATGTCTCGAAGTCCATCACTTCGATTCCGTTCTGCTGGAAATCAAACTGCTGTTGTCTTTCCAATACTGCCAGATTTGCCATAATCTTGAAGTTTATGAAGTTAATACTATGTTGATATTGTTCCTTTTGTTCCACTCAGGTATGTATCTGCCATCCGTGGAACGGTTCCAGTGTGACGGCAAAAGACCTGTCCGGTATTCCGTGATAAAGCAGGCCTCCCACGATGCCGGTTCTTCCGTCGGGATAGCGTTGCGTGAAGCCGAACGAATACGGGGCATGGTCGTAGTAGAGCGATATTTCATTGGGATGGTCGGGATTCTTCTCCCAGCTTTCCAGCCTGTCCAGGCACTTCTGGAACGAGGTGTCGCCGATGGACTCGGCATAGCGCTTTACATTCTCGAAATGTTCTTCATTCAGGATTTTCATGACTTTTGCATTTTATCTGTTAAACACGTCCGGCTCCGGGAGCCGGTATTTTTATTTCTCGCCTGCCTGACTGTCCCGTGTCCGCATCCGGCAAGGTTTGGCGAAAGAAAATACCGCAGCCGCGGCGAGGATGATTTTCTTTCAGCTAACCCCGCAGGGGCCTGACCTTGCAGGATACACAGGGCACGGGGCTACCTTTGCAGGGTGGGAAATAAAATAATAGCCCCGTGTTTGTATGTCTTTTGTTTACAGGACTACATCGTCCATTATTTTTTCCGCGCTTGTTTCCCCTTGCAGGAATGACAGCAGGCGTGGAAAAAACAGTCCGGGACAATCCGTTCCTGTCTGGGAACTTTCCCCGTCTTTGGTTGCACAAGTGGCAAACCGCCCCAGCCCCAGGCTTTGCGATGGTGGCACTATGTGGAAGGAGAGATTCCTCGTGGCATTGATATGAAGTCCACGGCGATAAGTATAAAATGTTTTGGGTTCTCCGTTGTCTGTTTCAAGGGTTACTCTTTTGTACCCTTTTGTTCTCAACAGCCTTATCAATTCTCGGTTCGTCATAATCGGTTATATTAAATGTATCACATTGATTTTTGTATGGCTTCCACCTCAGAACGGATTTCGTGTTCCAACGCCGTGTATTTTTCCTTTTTCATCTGTAGTTTTTCACGGAACCGTATCAGCCGCTCATCCGTACTTTCATCAAAGAACAGGTTGTTTGTACGCTGGTACTGGATATACTCACGTTCTTTCCGCTCAGCGATGGAGATTTGGGCTTTGGCGGCTGACAGCCTTGACAGTGAGGAATTGAAATCGGTACGGAGTCCGGTGCGCCTGTCATAATAGCTGTAATAGGTATTGATTTGCCTTTGGGGGTACAGGCATTGCAACCGGGCTTCACGCCAGCGGACTACCCAACGGTAACGCTCGTGCAGTTCCCTTGGAAGGTCATACGAATGAAGCCGGACTGGATTGCCGGCTTCATCCTTGCATTCGATGGAAATGAATACCCAGCGTTCAACCCGCAGTTCACGCTCGGCACGTGCCAGTTCCCTGGCATATTCCATCCAGTCGTCCATTCGTTCCTGTGCCATATCGAGAACGGTCAGCTTTCGGTAACTGTTTCCAGAAATGTCAGGTAAGCGGCAATAGCCTTGTGGCAGCCGGAAAAATCAGGCGTGCGACAACAGCGCTTCTTGTAGAAACGAATGCTCCCGGACTTATTCAACCCGCATACATGACGGTTCAATGTCCCTTTGGTCCGTATATGGATTTCAAAGCCGTCCCGTTTGGTTATTTCAAGGAACATATTTGCCGGGATATATTCCCCGTTCAGAAATTTCAGTTTCTCCCCGTCCAGTTCCTGTTGCCACTTCGCTTCCTCCTGTCTGCGCTTCTCTTCTTCCTGTTCTTTTTGCTCCAACCGTCTTTGTTCCTGCTTCTTTTGGTACGCTTCACGGGCTTGCAGCAAACGAGCTGTATCAAGTCCGAGCTCTTTAAAAACACGGATAGACAATAGGGTGACATGGTTCCCGTTTTCCGCATCCTGAAGTGTGTTCGCGATCCAGTTTTTGCAATACCCGACAAGTCTTTCTTTTTGTTCCACCCTGCCAAGCGTTTCCCGGGAATACTGTCCGCAAGAGAAATAGACGTTCTCGACTTTGCAGACCACATGGAAATAATCATAGTTTTCATTCCCGTATTCATTCTTGTCCGATAACGAGAGATAGACGTTTTCCGCAAACGCTTCCAGCTCCATATAAGGAGCCACGACGGTATTCCCGTCAAACTTGTATTTCAATACTTTTGCTTTCATGACTCATTCTTTTTTTGACTATTCGTATATACAATCGGTAGTGTTTCAATTGGTTTGTATTTGCTTTGCCTGCCATGCCTGATGCGCGATAACGACCTCTTTCCGTTCCTGTTCCAGCAAAGCCTCCGTCTCCGGGGTATATCCGAGGAATTGGATGTATCCGCCATTATACCCTGTGAGTTTGCATCTCACTCCGGCCTGTTCCAACTTGTCAATCCGTTTTTGTGCGTTTTTTGCGCTTGAATACTCTTTCGGCCAGAAATAGTGCTCGCCCTGTGAGCCGTAATGGTCTTCCCCGAGTATCATCTCGCCGATATGCCTCCTGTGTTCGATGAAGCCGAACCGTGCCGTACCCAATGCCTGCCGCAGGGCCTTGTGCGCCGTGCCTTCGGGATGCTTGAACACATCCGGCTTGTCCTTTCCCTTGCAGGCGAGTTTCGGCAGTTCCACCTTGTAAGGCTTCCGGTAGCTGCCTATGCCCAATGTCAGGTAGAAATTGGTATGGAAATAGTCCGTCATGGCATCGCTGTCGTCAAAGTTGTATGACATGACAAAGTCGCATACATTCATCATCACCTCCTTCGTACGGTCTGTAAGGTCGGAATTCCGCTCTATGTTGTAGTGGTTGATGGTGTCCTGCACCTTGCCGGATTCCTTGGTGAACGCCTCGAAGTCCGCACTCATCAGCCTGATGTAAATGGAATTGTAGTTCTCCCGTCTGACGGAGAACCTGTATCTGGGATAGGTCTCTTTGAGCCAGGTCCGTACCAGTTCCACAATCTCGGGAGCGTGCTGCCCCTTGTAATTGCGGCCTTTCCACCGGTATTCGTTATATACATACTCGGTATATTCCTTTGCCGTGGCCCCGGAATAGTCGTATTCGTAGCCGGTGGAATTGGCGGACACAACCGTAGAGTCCTTCCATATCTCGAAGAGTTTTTCAAACTCGATGTTCACCTGTTGCATGGCGGCAGTGTCACCACCCTTGTCCGGGTGGTGCTGCAATGCCAGACGGCGGTACTCCTTCTTCAGGTCCGCCAAACTTTGTATGTTCTGAAAATAAGCCATAACCGTAAGTTTTTATGCCCCCATGAGGCGGTTGATAAAATATTCCTGATAGTCGAGGTCAAGGCCGAGATTGCTGCAAGCGAGTTCAATGTCGCCTTCCCTCAAATCGTCCGGTTCCTGTAACTCACGCAAATGTTGAAGTTCGGAATCCAGATACTCCTGCGCTTCTGTCTTGTCGCAACCGCATGAGTTGCAGATCAAGATGATGATGTTTTCTTCCATGTCATTCATTGTTATATTCTTTATAGATATTCCGTTTTTCATCATAGTCCCGATTGTCCCACCATTCGTTGGCAGTATTGACAAACGCCTGTGAATTATCGTCCTGCGAATAATCACACTCTTTCAATCCCGTAATCCGTTGCATGGTCATGGGGTCACATGATTGCCACCAGACCTGCATTTTTTGGATGAATTCGGCTTTGGAACAGAAATGGATATGGTTCTCGCACTCGATACACCATCTTCCGTTACTGTCATCCTCCACATCGCTGTGGTATTCATCCGTGTTGGCGTCCACCCAAACCTGTATCTCAATCTGTTGAGAGCCACATTCACAGCAGACGTATACTTCCGAGTCATCAGGCCGCTTCCGGCGAGCCTTGCCGTCATAGAGCGAAACGGCACGTTCCACCAGCAACGTCCGGTTACATTCCGATAATTCGGCATAGAACCGTTCTGCCGCACCATAGATGGAATTTTCCGCCTGTGCGTTCCATTTCTCCCAAAAGTGCAGGTAGTCACAACCGAAAACGACCTTGCACTCCTCTTTGCTCCATGCGTTCCACATATAGTAGAAGAAGCTGGAGACCGCATTTTCCGCATGGTATTTCATGATTCTTCAGTTTCAGGTTCAACATTCTCTTTGCCTTCCAATTGCCTCCATACGGCATCATACATTTCGTGGAGCCAGTCGATGTTCCTTGCGCCGAGTTCAAACGGGCTGTGACATTCCACTTCATAACCGCCTTCCTTCTCTTCGGCAACAACCCTCAGACTGCTGTCTGTCACATGAAGCCCTGTCACTCGACACTCGTATGGATCACCGTTTTTGTCGAACCATATCACCCAAACCGGATCGCTCTCCTCTTTTGGAAATCGTATCTCGTTCATGCAGTGGGAATGGAGCAGCTGCCGTATCTCGTTTATGATGTCCTCACGCAGTTCCTCGATCCTCCCGCTAAAATAAATGGATGCCGAAGACTCTTTTCCGTTTCTCTGAGTCACGGAAAGCAACTGCATGTCAGGATGAGTCCCGAATTTCCAGTCCACATCTTCATCATCGAGGATCGTGTGTATATTACCGCCCAGAACCAGCCCGCACTCCTCAGACACCATTTGTATTGCTTCCTCTTGGTCTTCAGCCACTACCGTGTAAGTGCCCTCGAAGGCATACCTTACTCTTACATCATACTTTGCCATAATTCTTATGATTTGATTGTTTGTAATTGATTTAACATTAAGAGACGATGCTGACCGTGTTGTTGAAAAACGAATCGTCCACGCCATACACATGCTGTATGGAACAGTCATACTTGGAGCGTTCGTCATCCAGACGAAACCGGAAGCCGTTACAGCCTTTGACCTCCAGCTTGAGCTTCACATCCTGTTTCAGTTCCATTTCAAGAAGACTTCCGCCGCCATACGTGGAACTGAACAGCCCGCAACAGTTCCCTTTGGGGATAATGACCTCTTTCAGCGAGAAGTCTGCATCATACAACTCTTTCAGACTTACCTTTCCGATATAGGTCAGCAGGTTCGCACCGCAGCAGGAATTGATAAGTTCCTCGTAGAATTGCTCGTATGTGACCTGTTCCTTTCCATTCCTGCTTTTCCGGTTAGGGAAACGCCCGTAAACCTTGTAGCCGTGGCTCGTTAGCAGTTTCTTCACTTGTGCCGGATTGAGGTTCAGGCTGTCTACCATATCCCCGAAATAGGATTCCTCGTAGCTGTAACCGCCCTGCGATTCAAACCAGTTGGAGTTGATGCAGTCATAGTTGGAAAGCATCTCCACACGGATGGGAATGTCATCCGTGTGCATTATCAGGTCTTTCACTACGTCCGAATCGTTCCTGCTGTAAATCTCGTCCCGGATCTCATCCTCGTGTTCATCGAAAAAGTCATCGACCTCTTTTTCGTCAAAGTCATTGAACACAAAGCATTCTTCTTTCAGCTTGTCTATGATTTCTCGGACAGCCATCCACTCCGCATCGCCATACCATTCATCCACTTTTTCCCACAGGCACTCGCAATTCCGCCTGTCCAGACATTTTCGGATGACATCAAGGTGGTTGTCGAGGTTGTCGTTATAATCTGTCCATACAAGCGTGTAGGATGGTTCCATGAGGGATTCCACGAAATCCAACGTAAGCGTTTTCTGTTCTTCCATTTGTCTTCACCTGTATACGGCAGGGTTCTGTTTCCCGTACATACCGTTATAAATGACAGAAGCGACCTTCCGGCCGCCTCCATGTTGTATCATTATCCATATAATTCTTTCACTATCTCGTCATATCTTTCCTTTTCCATCTCCGTCTTCCTGTTGAAGTGGAAATACGCGGTGTACCTGTAGCCTGTCCTCGGCTCTCCACCGCATTGCTGTATCGCCAAGTCTATGTCCCAGTCTATGTCACCGATACCGAGCGATATGCTTGTACCTTGCAACAGACACCGGGCAAGCCGGAGCGCGGAATCCTTCTTGTCCTCCTTGCGCAGCCTGTCGAAGGCCATCATCGCGATTTCCTTGTTTTCTATCGTTATTGCATCCATATTCTTCTTTCAGTTGAATGTCATATTATTCCTTTTTCTGTCGCGGCTTGCCAGCATGCCGAAATGGATGCTGAATATGCGCTGTCCGAAGCAGATTGGTGAATTGTATTCCAGACGCTGCCACAGCGTGAAATGGTCGTTTGCGTAAGACCATCGGAAATGTCCCGACAGGGAGCCGAAAGCGGGATTGACGTTTCTTCCGATCAGCATCCTGTTCACGTCAACGATGTTGTCGGAGGTCAGGATGATGTTCAGGATTTCCACGAAAGCCATCTGCGTGAAGCAGTCTGTCGGGAAGACCGGTCCGAGAAAATTGATGTTCATAAGCGTTGTCTTTTAATCGTAATTGTCATCGAATACCTCGAAACGGGGAATGCCCGTGTCGAAATAGTTGCCTGATATGCCCGGATAATACAGCAGGCTGTCATCCCCGCTGTCCGGGCAGGGGTCATCGTCGATATAGGTTGCGTTTCCGAACAGTTCCAGGTAATGCGCTACCAGCAGGTGCGGGTCTTCCGTACTGATATCGTGCCCGTAACGGTGGCACCAGTCGAAGAAACAGTCCTTGTCGGGTTCCTCCAGCTGTTCCATAGCCTCCCTTATCTCGAAGAAGTTGGGACAAAGCCATTCCCTGTTGATAAGCGGGTCCGGGATTTCCTCCCATTTCGTGTACCTGTACTCCGGTGTTTCCTCTTCAGGAAACAGTTCGGAGCAGGTGCACAGGAATTCCCCCATGTCGCCGAAATCGGACATGCGTAGCAGGCTGTCCCTTTCCTGCCGGATGTCAATGAGATGCTGCGTGGTCACTGCCACTTCTGCCTGATTCAAATCCATAATCTTTTTTTCATTACAGTTATTGATGCGGAACCGGGGATTTTATTCCACAGGCTCCCAAAGGTCCGTGCCCCGGCTGTGCAGGGTTTTTCGGGGAAATACCGGAGCCTCCGGCGAGGATGATTTCCCCGAAAACCGCTTGCGGCGTGACCTTGCCCGGCCGGTAAAGGCGCGGAGTTACCTTTGCCTGTGGAATGGAATCCCCGGTTATTCATGTTTTTTCATTTTTAGCCGGTTATGCGCTGGCTTCCCCAGCTGATATGTATCTTTCCCTCCTTATCACGCTCCCTGACCAGCAGGCTCTCGATGACGGACATGGTGACATCGAACTCCTCGAAGATGTCCGACTGTTCCTTCACTTCACCGCTTTTGATGAACTCGTTCAGCCGCTCCTTGGTAAGTACAAGTGCCATCAGGTTCTGCTCCACGGAATCCTTGTAGGTGACATAATGTACGTCCTTCAGTTCTTTGGAATCAAGACGTATGAAGCGGAAGTAGAACTGCTCCATCTTCGGGATGTTCCATTGGAGTGATTCCAGAATCACGTCGTTGCAGGTCGGGATGTTCACCGAACTGCTCAGGCTCTGCTGCGTGCAAACCAGTATGCCGTTGACGGTGGAATCGAACTCCGTCACGATGCTTTGCCTTTTCTTGAATGCCACGTCCCCTTTGACCACGAACACCGGACGGTCCGGGAAGCATTCGCGGAGATGGTTCTCGTAAAGGTCGAATGCCGCTATGGAGGTACAGCCGACAGCTACCTTGCCGGGAATCTTCCGTATCAGCTTCTCGATATATCTTGTCTTGTTCGGAATCCCGTCGCCGAAATAGCCCTCTATCAGGTGCGGGACGGAGCACGCCTTGATGAGCAGCTTGATTTGCCGCATGAGCCTGAGTCCGGCATCCTTCTTCGTGTCTCCCGTGCTGTTGTAATACAATTCGCAAATGCGGCAGAACTCCTCGATGATGACACGGTAAACCTCGTGTTCGCCTTCTGACGGGCTGACGGTGTGGGTCCGTATCTTGTACTTCTCGCCTGCGAAGTCCCTGAACTTGCGGGTGATGATGGTCTTTCCGATAAGCTCCGCCAGTTCCTCCTTGTTATACACGTCCTGGTTCTGCTTCTCTATGCCGAATACGGTGGATTTCCCGGGACAGTGGCAGTAACGGAACAGCACATGCCCCCTGAAGGCGGGGAACGGCTCACCGTAATACCGGTTACTTTCTTCTTCAATCTCCTTGTCGCGATTTTCGTGATACACGCTATTGCTCCAGCAAATCATGTTTACGGAATTGTTGTACAGCAGCTCGAATTGGCTGTACAGTTCCGCGATATTATTACGCGTAGTGGTCCCCGTGTCGAGTATCTTGTATTTGAGACGGCGGAAAATGCTCAGGATATGCCTTGTCCGTTGTGATGACGGATTGGTTATTTCGTCAGATTCATCAAAAACAAGGCAGAGTTTCCCGGATGTGCGTCTGACAAATTTTGACAGTCCACGCTTCAGTTTGGAGAGTATGGAGGTGGAGAGGATGAGGAATACACCTTCAGGTACTGTTTCCAAATCGGCATTACTTCTGACTATACGGAATTTCTCCCGATTGATTGTCAGAAACGGTATCCAAGTCATATTGGTGGCAATGGCCGGAGCCAGAATGACGGCATTGCGTACCTTATGGAATTTAAGCAGGTATTTTGCCCGATGATACACGGCTGCCGTCTTGCCGGAACCTTGCTGCCAGTTCAGTAGCGCGTAGCGTTTCTGCAAGACAAGGTTCAAATCATGCTTCTGGAACTTGGTGAACTCGCAAGTGTCGCCGTCCTTATTGATGAAGGTCATACGGTCGAGGTATTCGGTCAGTTGAGAATCGGGCTGCATATCGGCGAAGTGCCGGTTCTGGACTTCGTATTGCCTGCGTTTCTTACGTATCAGTTTTTCCGCCGCGCGTATCTGGCGCATGTTCTTTTCAGTCGGCAGTTCCGGTACGGGAAGTTCGGTCCGTCCCAGCACAAGGTCATTGATACTTGCCGCCTTGTGCGGTACCTTATCCAGCAGGCGGGGCGCGTATTGTTTCAGTTTGAACCCGTAGGAGGTCTTCACCAAAGCTACCTCCTTGCGTGGTACGACATGCTGCATAGTAATATACCTGCGGATGATACCGAGGACTTTGGTCGTGGTCAGCTTGTTCTTCTCCCATTGGTTTACCTGTTCCCGGGAGGCATTTTCCGGTGGCTTTTGGTTACGGAATTTCGTGACCAGTGCTTCCGCCTTGTCGATATGCTTGTTCAGTTTGGCGTGGGCTTTCAGCTCGTACATGTACTTGGCGAGTTTGTACTCGAACACCTCCAGCTCCTCCTTGTCAATCCGGTTGGTCTCGCGCATCAGGTCGAAGCGTATTTTGTGCTTCATCAGTCTTGCCTCACGGACGCGCTCTTTCAATTCCGACATGGAAATGAACTCCTCCGCGTTGTAGGTCTGCATCTCGATATGCAGCGATTTGCGCAGGAACACCATTACTTTCGTGTTGAAGTTGTGGACTCCCGTGGAAGCGAAGGCATTGGGATTTAACTTCACTTGCCCGATGAATGAGAAGCGGCTGTTGATGCCCGTTATGCGTGTCTTCTCCCAAAACTCGCTCTGCATGAACGAGCAGGGAACAATGACCATTAGGATGCCTGCCGGATTGAGCACATCGTAGGCTTTTTCCATATAGTATTCCTGTGACAGCCTGTAATCAAATTTCAGGTTGAAAGGCGGATTGCCGATAATGATGTCAAAGCGTTGTTCCGGGTAATATTGCCGGATGTCGCATTTCTCGATATGGGCGTCCGGGTAGAGATACCTGGCAACGGCCACCGCCTTTCCGTCTATGTCGAAACCGTAGGTGTTATGATGGTTCGGAAGGTGGTTGAAGAAGTTTCCCATGCCGCAGCACATGTCGAGTATCATTTCTGACGAAACCGGGCACAGCATATCCACCATCTCCCGGCACACCTCATGCGGGGTGAAGAACTGTCCCATCTCGAACTCCTTCTTGGCCTCCGCGTATTCGTTGTAGCTGGCAAAGTCGGACTGTTTCAGGTTGTGCAGCCCGCCGATGCCGGTATAGCAGTTGTAGATGCTTTCCGCCGGAATCAGGTCCTTGCCGGAGTCTATGGCGAAAAGAATCTTCTCGTTGACCTCGGCCCGCCTGTCCTGCGGTATCTGTTGGGGTATGATGGCGTACATATCTTTAATCGCTTAGGGTTGGAAATGAAGACACCCCGCAAGGGTTGCCTTACGGGGTGTCTCAAAATAGTTCTCTTTATCAGTTCTCTTTCGTGATTTCATCAAGACGAAGTCGTTTGAAACATTGTTCTGCCGCTACGCTGTTCTTGAACTTGACGTCGATACGACCGTTCTTGTAGAATCGGATCTGCTCGGCATTGGTGGTCGTGAGGTCGTACCAGTCATTGACAGATACGTCGTTGTCATCGAAACGGATAATCATTTTCGTGTTGCCGCACAGTACATCATCCGCACCGTAAGCGATACCCGCGCATAGGGTTTCCAGCTCTCCACCGTAATTGTAACTGATTTTGCACCGTTGGTGGTATTGTATGTAATAATCATCGAAGCGGATGATTTCGGGAAAGACAATCTTGTCCTTCTTAAGCTCCGTCTTGACCTTGCTCCAGCAGGAAGGCTTGATTACCTTGGCGACTTTGGCAAGCAGTTCTTCCACCGCCGTTTCCCGGAAGCTCTTGCCTCCCAGATGCTCGATGACCGCATCCACGTATGTCCCATAGACCGGACGGAAACCTATGCGGAGCGTCTTTTCATTTATCCTTTGTTCCGGTACTGACACGTTGTATGTCCTGTTGAAGTAGGCGATGATGCGGTTGGCGAAATTCGAGTTGGCGTTGTGGTTCTTGTCTACCAAGTCATTGAGGATGTCGAACGGTTTGAACTCGTTGTGCGAGTAATCCTCCCGGTTGTTATGGTAAGAATAGAAGTCGCGCATGGAGACTTTGCCATTCTCCTCGTAATGGAACTTCCGCTCCTCTTGGTATTGTTCCGCCTCCTCCTTGAAGATGGCGTACCAACGGTCGATTTGGTCAAGTGTCTTGTAGAGCATGTCCTGCTGGTTCTGGCAAAACAGGCGGTCTTGCTCGGTAATCTTGTCCTCGTTTCTCACTTCCACGCTCAATATTCCTGAAAGCAGGTCGGGAGCGTTGCCGGGGTTGAATGATGTTGTCGTTTGCATATCTGTTTGATTTTTAGTGTTAGAAATCCTGTGATTTGATACGGTGGAAATAGGTGATGTGCTTCTCCATGTCCTTGACAATCTTCACCTGCTCGGGATGAAAATTGAGTCTGCGCTCCACCGCCGGGGCATCTATCTTTTCCCATTCCGACAATGGCAGGAATACATATTCCCTGCGGAAGCACCATACCACGATCTGTTTTTTCCAATTCCCCTTGAATACCGTTCCCTCGTAGTCTTGCAGGAATTGCCGGAAGTCCTCTTCATTGTGAAAAGCGATATCAAGACTTTGGTAGAGGTTTTTCGCTTCCGGGTCTTTGTGAAGATAAAAACGGCGGTAGGTCTCTGTCGTGAAATCACCATAGAGCGGTTCCGGCTCGCGGTAAATCCATTGTGGAACTTTTGCCGTGAATATCACTGCACCGTGGGCGCACGATCCGCAATGTCCCCAGTCCTTGAATGCCCCTTCCGTCCAACCGTTGAATTTCAGGTCATCCGTTTTTACATGGTGGAAAGCTCCACCGCTGACGTTCAGGTGGATATTATCCGCAGATTGCCATACGAATGGGACATACGGCTGTTCGCAGATGGAAAGCAGGCCTTTCTTTTCATCCATACTGTCTATGAGTGCATTGCCGTAATAGTCCCCATGACGGCTGAGATAAATCAGCCTGTCACCGACTTGCGGTGTGATTTCTGAACGTGTCCGCTCTATAAGTTTGACATAACGGTTGGCCATATCCACATCCTCCTGTGTCAGCCGGTGTTCACGGTCGTACAAAACATTCAGTGTCTTGAGCGTTTCAATACCGTACTTGTTTTTGGTTGCCTGTAACATGACATTGTTTTTTTTGTTAGTCCGGCTTTTCGGGGCCGGAGTTCCCGTAACTACAGGCTTTAAAAGGTCGTGTTCCGTACATGCAAGGTTGGTGGGAAAAATACCGAAGCCCTCCGGGGCGAGGATGATTTTTCCACGCCACCCGGAGGGCCTGACCTTGCTTGTACGAAAGAACACGAGTTACCTTTGCCTGTGAGTTACGTGAACTCGGCTACGGTACAGATGTCATTCTTGATTTGGATTATTTTTGAAATCACCGTAAAGATTATACTCGGAAAATTCCGGTATTCACAGGAAAAACACTATCTTTGCAGAAAGATAAAGAGTTATTTGACAGCATGAGGAATATAGTGATTCTAAACAGTTTGCATTTTTCTTATCCATTGCCCATTCTCATGCGAGTTTCATATAATACACTGATAGTCAAATAAAATACTCCTGACTATTACAAATATAACAAAAAAAGAGGATGAACGTTGAACGTCATCCTCTTTTTTATTACAGTTATTCCCTATAGTTGTGGTTGTGGAGCCGCCGGATTGTTATCAGTATCACTGATTCCGGAATTGGTTTCCATTTCACATTGCGGAATCCGGTAGATCAGGATTTGTGCTTCTGCAGCTGAATTATATTGTACAGACGGGTCATAATTCGTATTCTTACGAATCACCGGCTTTTTCAAGCGCAGGATATCGAACAGTGAGAAACCTTCTCCCCAAAGCTCCATACGACGCTGCAACCAAACCTCATCCTGAAAATCCTGTGCCGAATTAGCTTTACTTGTAAAGGAAGGATCCCGATATGTTCGTACAAAATTTTCCAATGTACTCTTTCCGCCACTCAAATTACCACCCATGGCTTCTGCCTCAGCTTTTATCAGATACATTTCTTCAACACGCATCAAAGGCCAGTCTGATGCATTGGTTGTGTTACCAAATATACTTTGATAAGCTCCGAACTTTGTATTTACATACGGAGTCAAACCAAAATATTCAACGATGGAAGTACCCTCAATCTGTTCATTATCAATCAATGAAGATTTATTATCCGGAGACAAAAACCATTGTTTACGAATATCTGTTTCGGGTATTAAATCATATAATGCAGAGTTCACCTTTCTATATCCATCGGGCACTCCTGAAGTATAACCGTTTCCGGTAAAAGAACACAAGTGCGAAGGCCAGTTGATAATACCAGTCTGGACAACATCATTATCAGGCGTAATCATCACTCCCCATAACCATGAACTTGCCGATGCCGAATTAAAGGTAGGAGTAGACACCTGAGCTAAAGTCTGAGGTGTACCGCCAGCGATGGCACGTTCTGCATCTTTAGCTGCATCCGCCCATTTTTGCATTAACAGATTAGCACGAGCACGCAATCCGTAAACTACCGTCTCATCAATCTGATCTTTGTTTGAGCCATTATCATACCCGGCCAATAAATCAGCAGCCGTATTCAGGTCACTCATAATTTGGTCATACACCTGCTGTACAGTTGCACGCGGATTATTCTGCATATCTTCATCAGTCATTGTTTCTGTAACAATAGGTACTGCCAGACTATTTTCATGACCTGCATAAGTAAACTGATAGATTTGAACCAAGTTCAGATAGTCATAAGCACGAGCAGCTAAAGCTTGCCCACGATAAACCTTCAAAGAAGAATCTTCCGTATCTGCCGCTATCAATTTCAGTACATTGTTTGCAGCTTTCAAGTGATTATAGAACGTTTTCCAAATCAATTCATCGCTTGAACTATCGTATACTCTGTCACTATAATTCTGAGATGTATTAAACCAATTATATCCATTAACCAATGCAACCAAGTCCTGCCCTCCTGATTCCAATATCATAGATACCGCAGGAATACCATAATCATTATGATAAGTAGTGGCATCATCTGAAATCGTACCAAAAGTATTTAATTTGGCTGCCATAGCATTCACTTCAGCAGTTATCAAATTAGGTCTGCCATTGATTATATCTTCTTTCTGTTCTTCAGATATGTAATCTCCTTCAGGGAATTTATCCAAATCGCAAGATGCCATTAATAAAGCGACACTTGCAAATGCTATATATTTATTTGACAATTTCATATTCTTAAAAATAGATTGCTAAATTAGAAATTTAAAGATATACCTCCGGAAATTGTGCGGATAGGTGAATACACATTGTCAGCAGCCACATAACCTTGACGTGGATCCAGCCCTTTGCGAGCTGTCAGCAAAGCCACATTATCTGCAACAAAGAAAACACGAACACCGTCAATCTGCATTTTACGTGTCAGACTCTTTGGCAGAGTATAACCCAATGTAATATTCTGCAAACTTAAATAGTCCGAACTAGTCAAGAAACGATCTGTTAATCTGTTCGTATATTGGTCATTAATATTCATACGAGGAACATCCGTATTTTTATTTTCAGGAGTCCATGCTTTTAACATATCTTTATGCAAAGCACTACCTGTAGCTGCTACGTCCATTAATCCTTGGTAAGTATAGTCCAAAATACGTCCACCAAGCTGATATGCAAACGAAACAGAGAGATCAAAGCCATAGGCTGTGACACTTGTTCCAAAACCACCATAAACTTTAGGTAGAATATCACCTGATGCGAATCTGTTTTCAGAAGCGACAGAATAAGATTTTGTAACTGTATTACCATTCTCATCCGGAGTCACCAGCGCCCACAGACTCTCTCCTGTCTCAGAATCCACACCTACATATTTAGGTAAATAAAGCTGGTACATAGACTCGTCTTCACGATAAATCCGACCACCATCAATCAATTGTCCATTCAGTTCAGGAGATAATTCCAAGACTTTATTCTTAAAATGTGTAAGATTAAAGTTTATATTCCAGGAAAAGTTCTTGTTTTCAATTATATTGGAATACAAATCCAATTCAACCCCACGGTTTACCATTGAACCCACATTCTCGGGATAGCGGGAATAACCCATTGAAGCTGCTACCGGTTTGAAATAAAGCATATCAGTTGTTTTACGTGAGAAGTACTCAACAGAACCACCTAACTTACCACCCCAAAAAGCAAAATCAAATCCAGTATTAAAGCTATGTGAAGTTTCCCAAGTAATATCCTTATTACCTTTATAATATAAAGAAGTTGAAAAATCACCATTACTGTTTGCCAATGTATACTGGTCTTGATACGGATAGTAGTTACGGTACAAACCACCTTGGAACATCAAGTTATCATTACCTTGCAAACCATAGCTAATTTTAAATTTCAACATATCAATCCAAGACTGGTTTTCCAAGAATCTCTCTTTGCTCAATAACCATCCTGCTCCTACAGACCAGAAGTTACCCCAACGATTATCCGGGTGAAAGCAAGAAGAAGCATCACGACGGAAAGAAGCTGAAACAAAATACCGCCCATCATAGTCATATTGCGCACGGAACAACCATCCTTCTGTTGCATAATTACGAGAATATGAATTATTGCTCTGGTTCATAATACCATTGCCTAATTCAGGAACATTCGGATCGTACAATTTCTCACGTTGTCCGTACAAATATTGATATCTATAGTCATAACTTTCATGTCCGGCCAAAATATCCACATTATGAACATCATTAAATGTTTTGTTGTATGTCAACAAATACTGCTGATTTACACTAAATGTACGCTCAGTAGCTACACTGATCAAACCTCCGACTCCGCTAGTTTCGGAATACTGTCCGTAGAAGGGGTTAACCATATTTGTAGAACGCACATTATTTACATCAACACCTATATTCACTTTTGCCTTGATTCCATTCCATATATCAATATCAGCAGACCATTTTCCACTAACCACATCACCAGAATATTTCATTTTATCCAACATATAACTTGCCAACGGATTTGCATTAGGAATAGTATTACGGCTACCATTCGAATCTTGTCCTTGCTTTCCATAATCATAACGAAGGAAACCTCGATTATCTACCATAATATTGCCCTGTGCATCACGAACATACATAGGATAAATAGCTCCCATAATATTTGACGCATAAAAGATATTTGCATTTGAGGTACCACCCTCAGTATCCTGTTCACGGCTATCATAATGAGTAAATGATACATTTCCTCCCATTTTCAACCAAGGCTTCACTTGATAGTCAGCTTTCAAACGTGCAGAATAACGTTGAAAACCAGAGTTAGGAACAATTCCCTTATCATCCAAATAGCTGGCCGACATATAATAATTCATTTTTTCGGTCGCACCGCTAATACTTAAATTATACTCTTGGCGCAGATTATTTTCAAAAATTTCATCCGACCAATTATCCGGAATATAATAATATGTACCATCAGAATAACCTAATGTCGCACTAGGATTCAATTTGCCATCCATACCGATCAGTTGCTGTCCTTGAGGAATGGAATACACCTGATATCCCAAATATGTAGAAGAAAGCATCGCTTGATTAGCGTACGCATTAGCTTTAGCCAAGTCTCCGGCTGCCGCATATCCTTTCAAATCAGCATTATAGATAGAAGAATAGTTTAATTCATAGAATGTAGCCGGATCCGTAATTGTTTCATAATTAGGTACTCCACGTTTATTTATACCCCATTTAGCATCAAAAGTAACACGGGCTTCCCCACTCTTACCACGCTTGGTAGTAATCAAAATTACACCATTGGCACCACGTGCACCATACAGAGCGTTAGAAGCAGCATCTTTCAACACTGTCATCGATTCTATATCAGAAGTGCTGATAGCAGAAATTTCACCATCATACGGAACTCCGTCTACCACATACAAAGGTTTGTTACTAGCCGATATAGATCCAATACCACGAATACGCACCTCAGCATCTTTGCCCGGCTGACCATTATTACTCGTAGTTTGCACTCCGGCTACTTGACCTGCCAAAGCATTTGTCACATTTGAAGTTTGTCTCGTCGCTATTTTTTCATTTTTTATAGTGGCAGCCGAACCTGTAAATGCAGATTTTTTCGCCGTACCATAAGCCACCACCATTACCTCTTCAAGCTGTTCTGTATCAGACTTCAATACAATATTCAAGTTTGCTTTGACTGCCACTTCTTGTGTAGCCATTCCGATAAAGGAAACTACCAAAGTCTTTGCAGAACT